>Ga0265331_10000018_pt1 | contig 264804 bp, 232 predicted proteins | sample 41923metaG_FD_202088 | JGI IMG/M metagenome (GOLD analysis project Ga0265331, IMG submission 202088) | Rhizosphere microbial communities from Carex aquatilis grown in University of Washington, Seatle, WA, United States - 4-19-23 metaG | ecosystem: Host-associated > Plants > Roots >... | reverse complement strand
TAATCAAAATCCAAAGAGTCGACGAAGGAATGCTGCCAGAGGCCCCCCTCAATGGCCGACAGGGGGGTCAAAATTGGACGCCGATCGGGGGTCAATTTTGGAAGCCGATTGACAGTCGTGCGCCGCGATGGGACATACTCCCTGAAACAGCTGAGGCAGATCGGCTCGTTAGCCCGACAATGGATACTACGCGTGGCCCCAGATTGCTCGGTCCTGGATTTGACAATTCCCTACTTCCAGGCGGGCCCGCGTCGCGTTATGCCGTGGGAGCCCGTCGAGCGAGGGGCTGCTGTGGCCGCCGTCGCACCGGAGTTGCTTGCTGACGTCGCGCTTGGAGGCGCCGTCAGTGCGTTAGCGCGCGCGATGCCGGTTCGCGGCAACCTTCAGAACGACCCCATTGAAGTCGTCGCTGCTGGAGTCAAACAAGGGTTATCAATGCTCGCCGTCGAACTACACCGGCAAGGAGAACTCCTCGGTCGCTTCGCCAGTGAATTGGAACGTAACACGGGTACCGCGGTGGCGCGGCAAGGATCCAATCGCGTGTCCAAGGCAACGGCCCCCGTGGTAGAGGCACAGGGTATTTCCTCGCGAGCAAAGCCCCGACGGAGCCGTCGGCGATCATAACGGTTGCGGGCGAGCCTCGTGGGGTCGGTCGCTGGCGGTGCAACCGCATGTATCGCCGCCGGGACGCACTTTAGAATAACCGCCTGATCGCGGGGGGATATGCATTCCTATGGCGCTCGATCGCTCCCGCTGCCCCGCCTGCGGTGACCGCTACCAGGTCCGGGTCCGTTGCACGTTCGCGGCGCCGTCCCCGCGGTGCGACGCCGCCGGCAGTGATCACCAGCATGTGCTCTGCAGCCGCTGCTCCGCCGAGCGAGTGGAGTTGCTCAGCGCCGACGAGCTCGCATGGCTGGCGAGCGTGAACTAGAGTCGGGACTGGTTTACCGTTCCGGAAGTTCATTCCGAGGCTGTTCTACGATTGAGGGTCCTCCGAAGACACCCTTGGGGGCCGTCTGGCGGCTGCGTCATCTGTTATGGTCGCCTTCTTTCGCGTCGGCAGGTGTGGGAGTTGGTGTTGGGGGTATATCCGCGCCACAAGCCAGGTTCTCCTCCCGAAATGCGGCCTCCCAATTATAGGCCCTCTTCAATTCCCCGCAGTCCAAATGCTTTACATTTTGCAGATTAGTATCTGTTAGGCCGGTATCCTTCAGTTTTGCCATAAACATGTCAGCGCCTGTTAGGTTAGCGCCTTGCAGATAAACGTTCGTCAAGTTGGCTTCCCTCAATTCGGCGTTCGCCAGGTTTACGTCGCGCAGAAAAGCGCCTTCCAAATCCGCAAAACTCAGGTCGGCACCGGTCAGGTTGGCGCCGCTTCCGAAGGCGCGACGAAGATTGGCATTCTTCAACTTGGCGCCCGTCAGGTTGGCGTCAGAAAACTCGGCAAACATCAGGTTCGCGTCCTCCAGATCGGTCCCGGTCAGGTTGGCGTCACCCAACTCAGCAGCCCTCAGGTGCGCACCCGTTAGATCGGCGCGGTTCAGGTTAGCCCCCCACAAGCGGGCACGATCGAGGTTAGCTCCAGCCCTACCAATGCGCCTCAGCTCGGCACCGGCCAGGTCTACGCCACCGATGATCACGTCGTCGCTGACCAAGTCCTCAAGCGCTTCCATGCGCCCCCCGCTCCCAGTCTTCCCGGCAGCTGAATTGATGATCTGCCAGGCTTGGTGGTGTTTGGCCTTTCGCTGATTTTCTTGAACGGCCCGATAGTTCCACGCGAAAGAGACCACTGAGACAACAATCGCGAGCCGGCCCCCGAGCTCAAGCAACTCAATGAACGCCCACCTTCGCAAGCGGTAAACGGCCCACTCGCACAGCCACTCGAAGAAGAGGAAAGGCCGCGTCCAACGGGCCGCATCGCCCCGCCACTCGGACCATGGATCGGGAGGTCGTCGTTCTTCCGGGGTTTCCTTCCTCATCCGTTGCCACTCCTTACGACGATGGCAGCCTACGAGAATGCCGAACGGTGACAATCAGCGTTGGAGGGAATGGAATCGCCCTGCCTATTTCAAATCGTTGTTGAGCGCGTTCGCCAGCCGCGCCCCCGCCAAGGCGATCTGATCCTTGCCGAGCTTCTTCGCATCGGTCTGGTACTTGGTGGTCAACGTCGATGTCCCTGACGTCTTGATCGGCTTTTCATAGGCCACGTCTTTTGCATCCGTGAAGCTTTCGTTGACCCAGTCGGCGACGGTGAGATCCGCACCCTTGGTCGCATCCGCCGCCGGCAGCTTCTTTGCCGCGGTGATCGTCGTGCTGATCGAGGAGCTCGTCCCCAACAGATCGTCCCAGTACGTGTGCAACTTGGGCCCGCACGTCGTCGCGCAGGACACCTTCACGCCATTGCCGCCGTTGTCCCCGTTCGGACTGCTCTTGCTCACCCGTGTCGCGCAGTGCAGCGGCTGGTGCAGATCGCCCACCAGGTGGAGCAGCCAGCTCAGGTCGTAGGACTTCAGCGCGTCAGGCTGACTCGAGCTGAGGACGCCTCGAAAGAGGACGACCTCGGTCTCCGCATTGGGCGTGGGGATGGCAAGCAGCGCCGTCCCATCAGTCGAGAAGGGCGTATCGACGAAGTGCCAGTACTTGTGCCGTGCAAGGTCGCTGTACCCGATGTTCTGATCCGCGGTTCCGTCGGTGGGCGGCCGGTCGCCGCCAGCGGATCCGTCGTCGTGGTAGCTGCTGTCGCTGCGGATCTGGTCGGGCCAGGTGGCGGCAATCATGAACGTCACCAGATCGGGGTCGGCAGTCTTAGGCGCCTTGGCCAGTTGCGCCGGCCACTTCGTGGAGTCCGTCGCATACGGATTGAGCGCCAGGAGCGTCTTCACCCGGGCCTTCGTGGCGGGGGTGAGTTGCTGGTAGGCGATGTAGGCTACGGCCATGTGACCTTCGCTGTCCCAGGCGTGGGCGCAGAGTGGCGTAATCAGGGCGCTGCTCACCAGCAGCACGGTGACAATTCGGCACATCGATGGATCCCCCTCTCCTATGATCGAGATAGGGCGTCAACTATCACCGGAGCGCAGAGGGACGCAAGAGATGTGGATGTGTAGCTTTCTTGACTTCCGTGTGACAGCTACGCGAGAATCCCGGGCGTGGTGGTACGACGCGCGCCATGGAGTTAGATCCCTCGCGGTGCCTGAACTGCGGCGACCGCTACCAGGCGCGCGCCCTGTGCCGTCCAGATCAACCGGCGAAAGACTGCACTAGGCCGCAGCTCCAGCCCCACGTTCACGTCTATTGCACAAAGTGCCTTGCGGAATGGTTCGAGGAGTTCGTCCTTTGCGGCGACGTCGGATGACACGACGCGAAGTGCTGCTGGCGGTGCTGTTGTTGTTGGTCCCGGTTGTCCAGCTCGCGGCCTGTGCGGCACTTCGGCGCGCGCCCGCGGTCGGCCCGGGCCACTGCGGTGTCCTGTGGCACGTCACCGCCGCGCCGCGATGCGCGAACTGCGAGATGTTCCTGGTCGGCTCCGTTCACGCCGGGAGGCCCTCAATGTACCCACTCGATCCCTCAATTGAAGCGGCGTTCCAGCGCGCTGATGGCATGGCGATGGAGATGGATCCCTCGCAAGACGAGATCGGCGAGGTGCAGCGGATGACCGCTGCCGCCACGCTGCCACCCGGGGTGGCGTTGTCGTTTACCGTGCACCCGGAGACATATCTTCGCCTCGAGGCGGCGCTCGACCATTTCCAGATTCCCCTCCAATCCGTCGAGCATCTGCGACCCTGGGCCGTCGCGCTGAAGCTGAACCGTCTGAATCTCGCTGCAGCCGGCTATTCCAACGACGATGGTGTCGATCATTACTTCCTGCGCCAGGCGGCCGGCGCCAAGCGCATCGTAGCGCTGGAGACGGTCGATTCGAAAATTCGCATGTTGAATGCCCTACCCCCTGAGGCGCAAGAGCGCTTCCTGCTCGACAACCTCGCTGAGCCGGAGGCGTTCGCCACGCATGTGCAAGCACTGACGGTCGCCTGGTGTCGCGGTGACACCCAGGCACTGGAGAAGATGACCTCGAGGGGACCGGAGAACCTTGACGGCGCAGCGCTCGACGCAGAGATCCTTCTTGCGCGTAACGCGACGATGACGCGCCGGTTGGAGGAACTGCTGACCGCACCAGGGACCTGGTTCGTCGTGGTGGGCACAGCGCACCTGCTCGGTCAGAATAGTATCGTGGCGGCGCTGCGCCGCGATGGCTACACCGTCGTGCCGCCACTTTTGCCCCAAGGGGCAGCCGCATCTTGACGTTGCACGGGGCTCGGCTCTGCCGTGACGCTGCGGCGCTTCATGCTCCGCGCCGGCAAACTCGCGTGGTCGACAAGCCTCACTGCGCCTTCTGCTTCTTGTGTTTCTTCGCGGCCGCCGGTGTGGGCTCACCTGACGCCGCGGCGCTGCCGGAATCCTTGTGGCACACCTTGTCCTTCGCAATGCAACTGTTGCCGCAGGGCTTTCCCTTCTTGCACTGAACTGCCGATGCCACTGGTACGAGCAGCGTGGCACCGAGAAGGGCGAGCACGCCGCCTCGGATGATCATGGCGCGAAGCTTGAATATGTTCATGGAATCCTCCTGGCGCAGTTCGCATCCCACAACCCAACCCATGGCGCCATTCCGGCAGATTTCATCGAGCCAAGGGCAAAAGTCAACGACGGTGCAGCGCTTCGGTTCGTCGTCCCAACTCAACGCCGAGCAGCGTCATGCAGGCCATGAAGCTGTATGCTACGAGCTGGGAAGCGTCCCAATTTGACACCACCGGGAGCTGTGAGCATTGGCATTCCCTCGCCGTTGATACCTACGCTTTCTCAGGAAGATCCGGCGCCACGCGAGCGAAGTATTTCCTCAACCCATCTTCAATGGCCGCATCTCGCAATGCCATCAGACCTTCCATAGACCACGAGCCATTGTCTTCTCCTTGAATGACGCATCCCCCGCGCACGCTCTCGCAAGGCTTGCGAGGACCCGGCTTTTCGAGAGTCGCGAGACTTGGCCCGGTACACACCAGGGAGTCCCAAGCGTCGTGCTCCGCAACAAAATACGTCCGACCCGGTGGCGAAGAATCGCGGTAGTCCACGAAGTTCCATCCCCAGGACTCGAGCGTTTTCCCGTTCGTGATCCGGACGCCACAGTCTCGCCGCGCCGACGGGTAGATCAGACCCGCGACTCCCTTGCGTCGCAGCCAGTTGCCAACGTTCTTCGAGAAACCGTCGCCCCCTGGGACCTGGTATAGCATCGTCGGAAGTATCTGGTGGAATCGACTGAGTATGGGGCGGAAGGGGAAGAGCCGCACGTTTTCCAATTCTACGCCGCCGAGTTCCATAACAATCTGACTCGCCGCCGATGCAAACCAGTCCGCTGTCTCTCTTGCCCTCAGGTCTATGACCCGTCGATCCTCTCGCGGTGAAGCGATGTCGGCAACAAGACGTGATAGGGGACGGCGCTCGTCTGGCCATGCTTGCTGGCGAAGGGGTGCGGTTTGGCGGAATGCGGCAAGAACGATACCTCGAGCGCAAGCGGCTCTTCCGGAAAAGCATCGACGCCATGGGCCTCCAAATGCCTTCGGAATTCGTCACGTCTAAGGTCAATCTCTCCGAGTTTAACCGGGCCGACCCTTTCCGGGACATAGTAGGCGTACAGTTCGTAAACGAGAGTGCCATGGTCATTCCCGGAAGAGTCGTTGCACACGGTGAAGTATCGCTTACTTGAGAGGTTGGCATCGCCGCCAAATCGGCGCTCACGCCGGATATGCAAGCGGTGACCTTCGAATTCGTCGGGAACGAGATAGTCCTCCGACAACTCGAAGCCTGGGAACGCCGTATCGAGGGCCTCCCTGCCCAACTCGGAGAGACTATCGACGGCTACCCGCTTCAGCCATAGGTCTACTGTCGTTGTTGGCAGGCGAATCGGCATTGCCCTATCAGGAACGCTTTTGCTTGTCTTGCCGCAATGAGTACTGGCAAAAACCAGCGTCTGTCAATGCTGCCGATGGAAGTGGCACCACCCTGTATGCGCGAGCTTAACTCGTTCAGTCGGCAACCGCCCAATCTAGGATGGTCCCACCCGAATGCAGGGGTCTCGCCCTTGACGATAGGGGGCCCGTTCTGAGCATAGGGACCTCGCATGGCGGACTGGAAATCGGAGCGCTGCCTCATCCATGAGAAGGGAAGTTTCTCCTGGGCATTCTGCACGCGCGGGCAACCGATGCCGACATGCGACGTGCCGGAGTCCCGCCCACATATGCACTACGCATGTAACGATTGTCGAATGGCTTGGATCGAACCGGTGGGGCCACCAATCTCCGTTTCCGTCAAAGTCTTTGCATCGTACTCCAGCAGCGACGAATGGATCGTGTCGGAGTTGGTGAGACTGCTGCGCGCTGTCGGCGCACCGGTGTTCCGCGCACGAGACGACCTTCCTCCGGGGGCACGCTGGGAGCCGGCAATTTGCCAGGCGATCGAGGATGCCGACATCGTCCTCGTGTTCTGGACCCACGCGGCGGCCAGTTCAAATCCGGTCCGTAGTGAGTACACGCACGCAATTGCGCTGAACAAGAGGCTCGTTCCGATTTATCTGGATGCCGCACCCCCGCTTCCACCCGAGCTCGAAGCATTTCAGTATGTGGATCTCCGGAAAATGCGGCCGTCGGCCGTTGAGATTTGGCCCAGGGCCGGTGGGACGTTGGTGTTTAGGATGCGGCAAACCGCGGCTCTGGAAATATCCCGAGCCATCGAAACCGCGCGTTTCGGAAGCTGACGACCGATGAAAACCTGCCGGTGCTGGTGCGCAGGCAGCGCATTCTGGAAACGTGACGGGGGCGCCGTCGCCGCACGGTCCGCGTCGGAGATCCGCCGCCGTCCACGCACCATCGCCGTGGGCCATCGACAGGCTGAAGTGACGCTGGCTGAGGCTCGTGCTCTGATCGCCGAAGCAGACCGCCGCTGCGCGGCGGTGGAGGTGGCTGATCGAGAGCGCGCCTCAAGACGCAGACTGTCCATTGCGGATGCCCCGCCAAAGTAATCTGATGCTGCTGCGCGGATCGCTTACAGCTGCAACAAACGCTTCCCACAGCTCACGGCGCGGAAGATGTCGGCCGGCACACGATGACGTCGGCTCGTCGGAGACCCGCATCGTCGTCGTGCTCAGGGCCTAGCGGAGGGAATGCCTCGATCTGCGGTGTCAATGCGTGAAGAGCGTCGCGGAGGCCCTTCGCGCGACGGCTGGCGAGGTCAAAATTAGTACCCTTCCGAGGGAGAAATTCGTGCGAGTCCGTACTTCCAACAACCACTATTACTGAGGGAGGCGTCGGCGACGCAGCAATCCTCGTCGCGAGTGCGGCCGCACCCGGGGATTTGGGGGGTGCTCGGTGCGAAGTACACGTGGTCGACCACGCAGGCGGCACTCGCGACTGGCGTGTGGCTTGGCGAAACAATCGCCACTGGTGTCTCGGTTGGCGAGGGACTCGCCACAGGCGTCCCGGTCGGCGAGGGACTCCCCCCGGGCGTCTCGGTTGGCGTATAGCAACACGGCTGAGCCTTGGGTGGCTTTAGATATTCCTGTCGTACGCTCCACATCCCCAGGACAAAGAACCATGTGGCACAGACGCTCGCGACGCCCACCAGGACATATGCGGCGCGGGTTTCTGGAAACCGTCGATTCTTGTCGGTCGCCACTTCCCACATTTTCTTTCCCATCTCAGTCAATTTCGGCGGGGCACCCTCCTTGGGCGGAACATCTGGCGGCGTCGTGAGGTCTGGCGCCGTCATTGACATCCACTGGTGCAACCAGGTGGCGCGAACCCACGATACGCCCCCGTAACCTCTCGTCATCGAGGCGATGAGCATGCGCTCGATCACTAGGCGCCGCTCCTCTGGTGTCCCGTCGCCAGTGCCGGTGGCTTTCGTGCAACTCTCGACCAGCGCAGCCATGAACACCCCGAAATCGGAGTTGTCAAAATGGCCTGCCACCAGATCCCAGCCTTTGGTAGGCGAATATCCGAAGAAGGTCTCCTTCTTGTCTGAGAAGCCCTGCAGACGTCGCGTGAGCCAATAGACCATCGAGTCGCCTGATATCAGGCCCTGCCGCCAGAACTTGAACTGACTCTGCTGGAGGCCCCAAAACCGCAGGAAGAATGACTTTCCCGGGACCTCGTCCTTGGTACCAGGGTTTTTCTGGCCGTAAGTTGAGGAGTAGCCCTCCAATAATAGTGCCGCGAATTGTTCATTGTGTTTCAGGGTAATGTCCGTCCGCTTGGCCTTCAGCTGGGGCCAGAGACCGAAGACCAGTCCCCCGATTCCCACCAACCCCGCCTGAAGGGCGACGTTGGGAGACACCCACGTCAAGAGGAAGAAGGCAAGGGAGGCGAGGAGCAGCGTCGGAAGCCAGGAGTCGAAGAAATCGAAGTCGAGAGGGAACCTCAACCTACCCCTCCGTCCACAGATCCCTTTTCCTAAGAAATAGACGGCGGATCCTAGGAGAGGATACGCAACCCATCGGGGCACCTTCGGCATCTGTTCAAGGCTTGGAATACCGTGGGTCGCTGCCCACTGCTGGAGACGAGGGAGCCAGCCACTTGTCACACCGATGGCCTGCAACCTCGTCGCGACATCCACTCGTAGGAGGAGACTACGGAGCCAGCCCTGAAAATTGAGGGCCTCCAATAGCTCGGCGACATCCGATACGAGCTGATGCTCCAGGAGGAAGAGACTGATGAGGAAGAAGCAAGCCACCAATACCCAACACACCAAAAGGAACAGATATGTGATCGCAAAACACAGCCCATCCCTAAGGACAGACCACGGCGCCTTGATCTTCTCCTTGCCTCTGAATGTCAGTTCCTTAATCGTCGTCATAAAGTCCTGGGACTGCCCTGACACCTCTTAACGACAGACCTCGTTTACCGCCAAAGGTCGCTTTACGTCAACCGAACGCGGAACGCATACACAGTGGACCATTCCCAACTTGCGCCCTCTCGCCTCACGGCGGTCCATGAAGGGTCGGGTTGTCAGCGGCAAAGCCGAAAGAGCGAAGGCGCGTAATTCGATGCGGGCAGGCCGGCGAAGGTGGGGGACCGCCCGCGGTCGGTTTCCGTGTGCAGCGACGCCGGCAGCTACAGCTTCAGTTGCGCAACGATTCGGCGTACCGCCTGGAGCGCCAGATCCTGGTCGACTTGCCCACCATTTGCCTTCACGCACAATTTACAGATGTGGAGCTGGGCGGGCATTTGGGATGGATTGATCCCGGCGTTCTTGGGCGAGGTAAGCGAAGGCGTCGCCGACGGCGTCGGTGATGGTTTCACTGCCAGGGCCGGTGGGCTCTTGGCAAATGTCGCAGTTCGCGATCGGCATACCGCGCACGGTAAACGGTGGCCGTGTCGGTGTCAACAAACCTCAACGCACTGATCTGGCGCCCCGCGGATGAGCGAGCCACGTCAGGTTGCGGCTTCCGGTGGATCGCGCTACGCTGCTCGCGGGCAAGAGCAGGTCCCGATGTTGACCAAACTTTTGACCGAGCCCCAGGCTGCATAAATCGCGATCCGCGCTGGTGAAGCGGAAGCAGCTCCCCCCAGGGGTGGCCCAGCGGCCGAAGGTTAGCGGGGGAACGGAATCGCAAGGCGCGCCCGGGGGGCACCGACTCGCCTGGTTCGGATCGGCCGAAGGGCCGCAGCGAGTCACCGCCACGCGGCACGGAAGGGTCCGATTACCCAGAATGGATGCAGATAGGGGATCATCCCCAGATAGCCAACGTTTTCGAACAGATGGCGGGCCTTCAGCAGCACCAGTCCGAACCGAGGAGGCGTGTTGCAAGCTGGCCCTCGGCGAACGAGAAATGCCCAAGGCTTGGCGACGACATGCCCATAGCCGCTAAGCAAAGTTTGCACTACGTAAACAAAATGCGAAGTAGATAACTCTGGTTAACACAACCGCCGTTTTACTAGGCACAGACGCTTCTGCATGGCCGTAGGAACCGATCGCATCTACTGCGCAAGGACTTCCGCGGGGTAGGGCACTTCGGGTTTCCCCCAATTGACAGCGACACACGACTTCGGTTATTGGCCCTGCCCAACCTGACTTTCCGCCCACTTGCAATGAAATCCATTCGCCTGCACTGCACTTTGAAAACGGCCCGATCAGAATGTCGTCGCCCCCAACTGTGAACCTCGCCTGTCCCACGCGGCGCACTGCGGCGACGGCGACCCTCCAGGAACGCGACAGCATGATACCTCAAGACCGCCAGGCGCTGGGTCCAATGCGGCGTCCGCAGTGCTGTCAATACCGCGCCCGGGTCGCCATCGGTCAATCCCCCACTTTCGAGGGATGTCGCCAAGGGCAAAAACCTGCGAGGGTTCTAGACGAGGCCCTCAGTATCTGCAATAAGATCTTGGGCCTCCCTGAGAGGGTGTTGTGTCGTGAACTTGATCGTCAGATTCGTGTGCGACAATGAATCCTTCAAGTCAACGCATCGCCCTTATGATCATTGACCAGCTTTCATCGACGGAATTTGGAAAAGTATTACCCGGCTTCGGTGCCATAAAAAATCTTGGCGAAGTACGCTTGCAATACTTGCCACGAACCACACCGTGCGGCCACGCCACGATCAGCCTGGGACAGCCCCCCTCCGCACACCGGATTCAGGGGCGGGAGTGGTTCGTCCGCGGTGATGATGGCCAGGGATGGATTCCCTGCGATATCAATTCTCTACCGATCAGCCAATTTGAAACCTCGGTCCCGTTCAATTCTGACATAACTGGGGCGCTGAAGACCGGGGCGTTCGCTTCGAGGTTCCGAAAGGACTACCCGCACAGCGCCACCGTGATCGTGGCAGCAAAGGCGATGATTCCGTTCCTGTTTGGGGCCTGGGATGCTGACGTCTCAGTATTTCCAACACTGACCATCCCCTCTCGGCGCTCGCATCTGCAGAGAGCGGCCGCGCATATAGGCCGGGATCCCTATGAATTCGTAGTGAGATTTTTTGCCGGTACCGCTGCCGGCCGTGGCGTGCTGAATAACAGCAATGTGATCGACGCTGTCGCCAGGGAAATGTCAAACGTCGCGTCTATCATCCCGGGCAGCAGGGTTGAGGCATTTTCGGATTCCCCATCGGTCCTCGACTTGCATTGGGTTCTTCCACCAAGCTGGGACACCCATGAAACCCGCGTTGCCAAGAAATGGCGCGACGATGTTGTTCTGGCTCATGGCCCTAGAATAGATGAATTCTACACAGCGATCGGAAGATACCTTCTCAATCGACTGGAGGGACGACCACAGCTCTTCGTACAGTCGTGGTTCAGTACAGACTTTGCGGCGCACCGCTTCGGACCTAGCTCCCCACAATACAGTGAGGCGTTGACGCGCGCGCTGCGCCAGGCATCCCAACTTGCGAACGAGTTTGCCGTGATAGGCACGAGCGACCATGGCGGACGGGAAACCCCCCATTGGCTTCAATGCGATCTCGATCGTCGTTTCGTGCTGAACCGTAATGAAAACCGCGTGCCGCTTCCACCCGCAGATCACGTAGTGCATTGCGGCGATCACATCACGGGCTGGGGAGGTGATGGATCCGCGGTGGAGTTCTTCAGGTGCTCCTGGACACAGGATAGGGTACCCGTACCTGTCGATCAGGACATTCTGCTTCGATCCTTTCACGACATGCAGCGTCCGCAGTGGATTCTTCTGCCCGAAATCGAAGAGCGTTGCGGCAAGGGTGTCAAAGAATCAACGGGCGGCGATCACGGCGCCTATTCCGAAAACGGCAGGCTTGGTTTCGCCGACGACGCGGTACCGGTGTTTTGCGCAAATTCCCTGCAAAATCTGCCCCCTTTGCCTCAAACATTGGATCGGATCGCCAACTGGGTTTTTGACTTTGCCTCGTCATGATCGTGAGAACGTCTAGGCACGAAAGGTGAATATGCGACTTGAAACAGCGTCGAAACAGGCGCTAAGACGGGAGACTCTTATGAATAAGACGCTTGTCGGACATACCCCTGCCGGGTCGAATGGTCACTTCAAGGTTCAAAAAGGGATCCCTTACCCGTGGACTCAACGCAGCGAAATGAGCGAGATGCTCAGCGAGTTGCGAGCGGCGCGAGAGTGCCTGGAAGCAACACTGAATTATTTCGTACAGCACTCATCCAACGGGTCATCAGGGCCCAGTGGGAACGGCATCGACAAGACTCCCGATCTTTCCCGCGTCAACGATCTCGTTCGCACGCTGAACCTGAATTTCTGCGGCGCCAAGCCCGAAATCATGGAGCAGCTGTTTCGCACGGAAAATGGGAAAGAAGTACTGAGACACCTTATCGCTGAACTCGACGCAAGGGCGGACGCAATTGTCGAGTTTGATCACTTCCACGACTGACTACTCGCTGCCGCTTTGCAGCGGTATGCACAGCCCGGCGGCTGCGCCGTCAATGAGGTTTAGGCGAACAGCTCCGCACTCGCCTTAAGCGCCGACCGCGGCTCCTCAACCAGCAGCAGCGTCCGCAGCTGCCCAAGATACTTGTCGAAGGTCCCACTCAGCGCCATCTGCGCCCGTTCAGCAACGTCACCATCCGAGAGCGACGCCGGCCACGCATCGATCAGCGCTGCCAGCATTCCGCGTTGCTTCCCGCCGCCAACCTTGGCCAACCAATAGGCCTGGAGATCCGGGCCGGTCGGAAGCGGCTCGAAGGCACCGAGGGCCGCCGCGCCCGCTGGCGTGATGGTCAGTGCATCGCGCGCGCCGCTCACCCAGCCTGACGTACGCTGCTGCCCCAGATACTTGTCGAACGTGCCGCTGAGCGACATCCCTGCCCGGGCGGCCACCTGGCCGTCGGTGAGCGGACGGCCCGGCTTGCGCGAGTGCGATCAGCATGGCGCGGAACTTCCCGCCCTTCACCGCTGCGGCGCGATCGCGTCGGCCTCATCGATCACCAGCATCATCGCCGTCCGGTGCCCATCACGGGCCTTCAGCCGGTACAGCGTCTCGAGGAAGATCGCGCAGAACGTGGCCACCTCGCGTTTGCGGAACTCGGATAGATCGAGAACGGCACTGACGTGCTCCTCGACGATCATCCGGCCGACGACCTCGCCGGCGCTGGGCTCGAGCTTCACGTCGCCGTGCTCGCCGCCGAGGATCACGATTGGGATGCCGTCGTGCTTGCCATCCGCCGACGTGCGTAAGCCCCAGCTGTCGCCTTTCGGGTCGAGCACCACAACCTGCTGCCGCGCGTGCCAGAGCTGCTCGACCAGCTTCATCGCAAGGTAGCTCTTGCCGGCGCGCCGCTTGGCCAACACGCCGATCGTCTGGGTAACGACGTCGAGCGGGAGCGTGAAATGCTCACCGATGCGCAGTGTTCGTTGTCGACCGTAGGTTGCCTCTGTCTCGCTCATCCGCTTGCCCTCCATCATCCCCTGCCCCTATCCTCCGCCCCGTGAACCTCAACCTCGACCCAGAACCCGTCTACGTAACCATCCTGCACTGTGGCTACCGGTCGCGCTGTCGCGCGCCGAAGTGCGCTGCAGCGGCAACAACGATTCTCCGGAAGTCCGATCGCAGTGGGCATTTCATCCGGCAAATCGAGCTGTGCCCGCCGCATGCTGAGCTGGTGACCCAACGGGAGCGACGGCACGGCCTCGTGGTGAACGACTGGCGGTGACGTTGCCGTCGCCCCTGAATCCGGCCGCGCACGTACCGGTCGGAGCTGCTGCCTTGCGCCCGTGCCTCCTCACAGTGAATGCGCGGCCCCATCCACCTTCTAGTGCCCACGCGTAACCCGCTCGAAGGCGCGGCGAGTCTCCTCACGTGCGTTTGCGGCCGCGGCTTCCCTGGCCTCTCGGCGCGCCCGCAGTCGGTCGCGGAGCGTCGGCGTGGCGATTTGCCGCGGGCGATCCCCGGCTACCGGGCTCTCGAACAGGAGACACGCCCGATCCACCACCCAGGCGCCGCCGACAATCATGGCCGCTTCGATGAACGAGAGCGACACCTCCAGGTACATGACGGCGCCCTGGCCGGGCACAAAACTGGTGACGAACTCGAACACAAACGCGAGCACGTACCAGCGGAGCCACATCCGGGGCTCCCCGAAACTGAACAGGTCGCCACCGAAGATGAAGAGGGACCGCGGACGCTGCCGGTAGTGGGCATAGGCTGTGGCCGCTACGCCAAAGCCAATGCCCATAAGGAAATGGACCAGCAGGATCTGTCGAATGCTGTAGTACATGGTTCAACGCGTCCGTTCCGCCGCCAACCGCCGACGCTGGCGCTCGTCGGCGTGCAAATGCACCGTCTCGGGTTCCATCTCCAATCGGCCGTTCTTGCTGTCCTCCAGCAGGATCAGCGGCGGCCGCGCGCCGGCCGCGACGACGGTTTCGGTTTCCTGCAAGCTCATCGCGGCATCGGTGATGTGCTGCAGGAGCTCGTTCAGCAATTCCTGGGAGCGCTTCGGATCGATCGCCGCTTGCTTGATGCGCTCGGCCCAGACCTCCAGCGCCGCCCCCGCCGTGGAGACGTTATTCTGCGTGATCGCGCTGATCGCCGCGTTGAAGGCCGGATCCGTATTCTCGAACAGCTCGATGTGCGCCCGCGCCCGCATCGCCGTCGTGGCGCGCTCCAGCACGATCTTGAAGTTGGCAAACTTCTCCAACATCGACTGACGCATGCCATGCAGCGATTGGATGGCCTTGGTCGCCGCATCGCGCGACTTCTGCAACTCGGGGATCGCCTCCTGCGCGTTCTTCACCACCGCCAGATAGGTCGCCTCATCGAGCTTGGCCGCATCGAGCGCCCGCTTCTTCGCTTCGAACTTCCCCTCGGCATCAGGCCGATCGGCGATCGCGACCTCCTGCAGGGCGGCTTCAAGAATCGCCACCTCGGTGTTGAGGGCTTGGCGTACCTCGAGGGCGCGCAGGTAGAGCGGTGTCGCCTCCCGTTGCTTCGCCAACACCTCAGTCAGCTTGCGCTCATAGACCTCCTGGTCCTGCTCGTACTCGGTCTCGGACTCGCCCAACTGCTCGATCGTCGCGAGCACAAACTTGCCGAGCTCGGTGACCGCCTGCTCCGTGTCCAGGTTCTCGAGGCGCCGGTGACGCATGACGTTCGCACGTCGGTGCGCCCAATCGAGGCCGGCGGCTCCGAGGACGTGATACGCCCACTCGACGCCGTGGTACTCGTTGGCACGCTGAATCTCGATGCCCAACTCCGTAATCTTATCGTTGAGGCCTCGGCACAAGGCGCCCAGCTCCTCTTCGGTTCGCCGGGCCACCTCTTTGGCGTGTTGCAACTTGTGGCTTCCGTGCGGCGCGTCGCTTGACTTTTCCCGTGCCAAGTCATCGACGTCCGTAATCATAGAGCGAAGCATCTGTCATTCCACCTCTACCGGGCCAATGAGAACGGTCGACCCAGTGGTTGCACGCCGTCCCGCGTGGTTGGGGTCAATCCCCAAATACGTCATAAAACTGGAACAACTGCTCAGTTTCAGAAAACGTAACCACGAGTAGTATCCCGACAAGGGTAAAATCGGACGTGCGGCAACCGCATAGAGACTGCGCATGATGGTGCCTAACGCGTTCACCGTCGATCATCGTGGCGGAGCGCCCGCCGGAAATTGTCGCCACTCGACACCATCGAGCAAATGGCCAGCGGCTTTCTTGCCGACGCGATCCGCGAAAACACCGGGCGCCGGCGCAACGAAACGCGTGGCCGTCCCAGCGTCGTAGCTGCTTCATGTTGCCGAGACTGATGGCGGGCTCGAAATGCACCCGCGTGATCGCTCGGCGAGCATAGGGCATAGGCAGCGACGGATGCCGCTCTATCTTGAACAATGAGGATGAGTTCCGAGGCCAGCGACGCGGCCGTTTATGGGAACGGCCCGGTGATCGGCCGCGCCCAGGCGTCGCTTTCCGCCCGCCCGACGGGTACCGGGTTTATTGCCGCGCAGGTCGCGCCGTCCGATATCCTCAAGCGGTGGCTGGACCGACAAGAACCGAAGCGCTACCGGATCGCGCGCAAAAAGGGGCGACGGTAGTCCGGTGTGACGATGTGACTACCGCCTCTCCAGAACCCCGACGGGGTCTCGGGGTGCTTAGCGCGACCCCTTGAATCGAAAAGGGCGCACCCCACGGTGGTTGTGGGCAGCCCGGCGCTAGTAGCTAGTCGTGCGCCGCTCCCTTGGGGCGCCGGATGCGGTGTTACCCATGTTACCCAAACGGCGCCCGCGCGGGTAACAAGCGACACCCTCTAAAACCCCTACGGAAACAAGGACATTTTCGGTTTGTTACCCGTGTTACCCTTTGTTACCCAGTCTTAGGTAGTGGGCTGATTCTTGGTAGCAGCATGGTAGCAGCTATCGCTAACTGGCTGTATTTATTGATGTCCTTTTCGCTCACGGGATAGACAATCCTGTGCTCCGCCGACCGCGCTTTGGTGGCGCGGTGGAGGCGACCATCTATACACCCGCTAATTGTCGGTAACAATTTGCGGGTGGGCGGCCAGCACCCAGGTGACGATTAGGAACTGTTGATCCTCGCTCACTTCATATCCTCCCGGCTTCAAGACACCAGCGGAGGCGATACCCGCATCGGGGTTCAGCTTGGCTTCAAAATAGGGTTGCCCAACCAGCTTTGCCAGGTGGTCCAAGTATTCGTCCGTTTCTGCCCGGGATGGCCGACGGGTGAGGGGAATGTTCAGCCGAACAACTTCGGGATTCTGATCCAAATATTGAACCCATTTTGCAGCATTGAGGGGCGAATCATTAGAACAGTAGAATCTAAACGTCGTCTCGTTCTGTGCGCTTTGGAAGGATTCGACGCGGATCTGCGAGCTTCCCTTGGCAACTCCGCTGCGGAAGGAGCCGCCACCCGTCGAGAGCCCATCTCCCAACAACAGGATCGAGTTCCATTCTGGTCCGAAAGTAATCCAAAGGTTCCACGTCTTCGTGGCATCCACGAACGGGGTTTCCTCGCTGAGAAACAATGCTTTCAGGGCAACCAAACTGCCCTTGGTCCAGTCGCCCTTGTATGAGTCCAGATAGCGATCCACGTTCTTCATCGCAGCCTTCATTTCCAAGCGGGCTTGCGGTGCATGGGCGGTGCCTGAGAGGACGAGCTTTTCCAGTTCGGCGTGGCTCTCGCCCGCCCGCTTCTCAGCTTCATCAGCGGCCTGCTTGGAGGTCCAAGCGGACCAGCACCCCAATCCCAAGGTCGCTACCATGAGAAATATGAATGCGATGCCGGCGGGGGTGATTGACTTTCGGCCTGTGCCGTCTCGCTTAACACTTGTTTCGAAAAACAAGCTAAGTAGCGCCACCAGAAAGCCAATTGCTGGAGCCAGATAGGGGGGGACGCTCATACATCACCTCATCTTGGCGACGCGTACAACAAGTTGGCTCTCTGTACAACAAGGGTGGCTTTGGTATCAATGTGGCTCCTTGCACCACAAAGGGTCATCTGGGTTCTTCTGAGCGTTTCAGGAAGAGTCGTCTTGTCGTACCGGGCGCCCGTGGGATCGTCGGAAGGACCGTACGGCGGGCGTTGAGTTGACACGGCTCGAGACCGACCGATATGAGTGCAAAACCGCAAAGGATGCCGAAGGGGGGGAACTATGACAGAGGCACGATTTCCGGCGCTCCGCCAAGCGGCCGATCTTCTGAGCACCCTCGCCGTGATTGTCGTGGGGCTCATCGTCCTGACCGGCTTTGTGACCGCCGGCGTTGAGTTCGCGGCGGGAAGGACAGGGGCCGCGATCGCAGCTGCGCTGATATCCGCCCTAACCGGATGGTTTACGTGGCTGCTGTCGATGATCGCGCCTGAACTGATACGCCTGCTGCTCGCGATCGAAGAAAACACACGCGTGCGGATCTCCAACGAATAGCGCGCGCGCGCATGGCAGGCGCAAGTGCCGAGCGTCACAAGCGTTCGCGCTGTCAATGCAGATTGCTTACAGCGCTCTCCACGCCGCCTCTTCGTCCGGCAACAGCCCAGCTATCGACGTCCCGCACGACGGGCAAGCACGTCTGGCGCGCGCCTCGGCCATGATCTTGGCCACGTCCCTCGATATGGTCGATCTGCTCACGCGTAACACGCGCGCTAGCTCGGCTTGAGCTCCGCGTTCGTAAAGCGAGAGCTGCCGGCGAAGGGAGAACTCGACGATTTCTAGCCGCCGAAGTATGGCCCCATCCTGCCGCTCCCTGTTGTAGCGAGCTCGGCCGCCGGCGCGCCTTGCCACCTCGGCGGCGCTGATCGGTTTTCCCCACGTTGCACGCTTCATCGTTTCGCTTCGGCCCGCGCTTATCCGTTTTTTCGGCGACACCGGTCACGCCGGGTAGCCGCGCGATCGCAGGTACGCAGTCGCGTCTCCATTGTTCCGGCGCACGAGCCTTTGCCACTCCGCAAACTCTTCGTCCGTGATGTCGCAGACGGAGAAGGTGTGTTTCTTCTTCGGCGTCCCGAGCTGGAACAGCTGAGCGACCGCGGCAACCATCGCGAGGATCACCCACATCCCAGAGAGTGCGAAGACGACCGCAAAGAGCCCACCGCCATGGCCGCCTCTATGTCCGTGCCCGCGCATCGACTTGTCCTCCGTCCCGCCGCCTAGGGTTGCTACCATTGTGCTACCGCGCTCACCCGAGGTGAGCTGACCTGGGCTGACCTTATGAACAGAAATCCGTGAGTTATCTACATGAGGCGACGTGGCATGATCTGAGAGGGGGTGGGCGTTTTGATTTTAAGTCCTGTGTGTCTGCCAGTTCCACCACCCCGGCACAGGGAGAGATCAATCAGTTACGGATGGTTGCTCACTGTTGGAGGAACCGGCCGTAGCCAAAAGCTGTAGCTGCTCGCGTCTTCAAAGCGTTCTGCTGCCTCCGGTCGGCGTCCCTCACGTCGGGAGCGGTCGAAGACCGACCGTGTCTTGTGGCCCGCCATCTGCATCGCGACTACCTCCGGGATGCCGTCCCTCGCCATGTTGCGTCCCGCGCTGCGCCTGAAATCGTGCGGGATACTACCCACAAGCCCGGCCTTCTCACAAGCCGCCCGCACGCCGCGTGGTAACAGCGAATCCGCTTCCCTTTGCGGTAAACACCTAGGGGTGCCATCAGGGAGCTGCGCCTCATGCTCTGACAGCCACGCCGTAACAGTCGCGCGGCTCCTTAACGGCCCACGCCCGACTACAGACCCCGGCTGTCCGTTCCATTGCTGCGCAAATCCCGATATACGGAGTGCCGCGCGACCATCTCGACAAGGTCCATGCGGAACCGAAGGAGAAACGATGAGCGAGCCCACCACCCCGTCCGCCGACGTCCTGACGCAGATGATGCTCCAGTACGCGCCGAAGTCTGCGCTCGAGATGCGCAGCATGCTCGACGGCTTTGCGCCGCTCATGAACGCGGACCTGCCCGAGGTCGGCGCCTTCCATGAAGCCGTCCCCGTGCGCGAGGGCGTGAGCGCCGACGTGGTGGTGCCGCGCGGCGCCGGCCCGCACCCGGTGCTGGTGTACCTGCACGGCGGCGGCTGGGTGTGCGGCAGCCCGAAGACGCACCGCAAGCTCGGCTACCGCTTCGCCGAGGCCGGGTACCTGGTCTTCAACGTCGACTACCGTCTCGCCCCCGAGCATCCCTTCCCGACACCTTTCGAAGATTGCCTGGCAGCCGTGCGCTGGGCCCAGCGCACGGCCGCGCGCTTCGGCGGCGACCCCGCGCGGCTCGCCATCGGTGGCGATAGCGCCGGCGGAAATCTCGCGGCTGCTGTATCGGCCGCGCTCGCTGGCGATCCCGCTTGCCCGAAGGCGGCGTTGCTCATCTACGGCGTCTTCGACTTCGGGATGTTCGGCGATGTCGCGCTCGCGGCGGCGGGCAACCCGCAGGCCGCCGAGATCGGCCGCGAGATGGTCGAGATGATGGTGGGCGCCTACCTCGGGGGAACGCGCAGCGATGCGCTGCTGGCCGACCCGCGCGTCTCCCCGCTCACGGCCGCGGCGCAGCTGCCGCCGAGCCACGTCGTGGTCGGTAGCGCCGACCCGCTGGCCCCGCAGGCCGCGGCGCTGGTGCAGGCGCTCGCGGCGGCTGGTGTCCCGCACGAGTGCTGCGTCGACGCGGGGATGCCGCATGGCTATGCACAGATGGAGTTCCTGCCGGCAGCGCGCCCGGCCATCGACCGCATGGTGGCCTTCCTCCGCAAAACCGTGTGAGCGCGCCGCCGTTGGCGGTCGCCACGGCGGATCCGCGGCGACCGCGGACATGGTCTGTGCGCCATCGTCATTCGCCTCAATTCCCCACCCCGTGCCGCGGGGGGATCCCCTGAGGGTGCGCGCACCGCGTCAGTACCGCGCGCTGCCCGACTCATCATGGCGCGCTCGTGAACTATCCGATGCCACAGACCTTGGCCTGATCCTCCGGCCGGTTCAGGATGCGCCGTACCTCAGCCTCCACAACGCTGCGACGTCCAGCCGGGATATGGGTTTGGTACGCCGGAAAGACGTCGCGCTCCTCAGTCCGGATGTGCCGCTCGAGCAGATCGGCGAAGCGCAGCAACGGCGCGATATTGGCCGCCAGATCGCCCGCGAGTCGCTCCAACGTACGGTGTTCATCGAGCAGGCACTCCAGCGCCGCTTCGTCGAGCGCGCCCGTTTCACGTAGCAGGGGGATGAGCACTTCCTCCTCGGCGCGGAAATGTGGCCTGAGCTCACGCTGGTAAAACTCGGACGTCAGGAGCGCTTGCCGCTCGAGTCCCTCACCCGAGCGCAATGCCTGGCGGATCTCAAACACTCGCACGAGCCCATGATGGTGATCGTGGGAGAGCGGAATCAGGCTCGCGTCACGCTTCTGCGGCATGCAGCCGACGGTAGACGGGACGGCCAACGGCGTCAACGCAGTCGGCCAAAGGGGCGCCCCTCCTGGCGCGCCGCATATCGGTCGGGGGACCGGCCTGCGCATCGCAGCCACCCGGACGTGGGGCAGCACGACGAACTGGTACACCGGCGACCGCGCGCTGGCTGATCGGTGCGTCGCTATCAGCGCGTGGTGATGTCCGCCATGAAGTGTCACCATCGAGGTCTGCACTTCACGTGCACCCCGCGGACTGCTCGTGCTGTGCCGAAATCTCCCGGCTGTTCCGGTGCAGCGCGTATGTTATCGTCTGCGACATCGTGAGCGACAAGAACGTTCCGGTGTATCCCCCGCAGGACCGCAAGCGGATTGACGTGGCTGCACCCTTCGAAAATGCGCTAGCCGCACACGCAGTGGGCCCCCTGGTGCGGGGCCCGACCACGACGCTCCAGGTAAACGTCGGCAAGCGCTGCAACCAAGCCTGCCACCACTGCCACGTCGAGGCGGGGCCGAAGCGCACGGAGGTGATGGGCGCAGCGGTCGCCGGCCGCGTCATCGAGATCCTCGCCGCCACACCCTCGATCGAGGTCGTCGACGTGACCGGTGGGGCGCCCGAGCTGTGCCCGCACTTCCGCTGGCTGGTGAGCGAGGCGTGCGGGCTGGGACGGCGGGTGATCGATCGCTGCAATCTCACCATCCTGCTCGAGCCAGGAATGGAGGATCTCGCCGACTTTCTCGCCGCCCATCGTGTGGAAGTGGTGGCGAGCCTGCCCTGCTACGGCCCAGAGAACGTGGATGCGCAGCGCGGCCATGGCGTGTTCGCCACGAGTATCGCGGCGCTCCGGCGCTTGAACCACCTCGGTTATGGGACCGAGCTGCGACTCGATCTGGTCTACAACCCGGTGGGCGCCTTCCTGCCGCCGCCACAGGAGGTCCTCGAGGCGCGCTACCGTGACGAGCTGCGCGACCGGTACGGCATCGAGTTCCACCGTCTCCTCACCCTGACCAACATGCCGATCAACCGCTTCGCGGCGTCCCTCGCGCGCCAGGGACGGTACGCGGCCTACATGAGCCTCCTCGTGAACCATTTCAATCCCGCGACGGTAGCCGCGCTCATGTGCCGCTCGCTGGTGAGCGTCGGCTTCGACGGCCATCTCTACGATTGCGATTTCAACCAAATGCTCGATCTGCCGTTCGGTGCCGGACGAGGCATTGAGTTTCGCACGGTCTGGGAAACGAACTCGCTCGACGGCCTTGCCGGGCACCCGATCACCACCGGCGGGCACTGCTTCGGCTGTACCGCAGGCGCCGGCTCGAGCTGCGGTGGGGCCCTGGGGTGAAGGCCGTGCCTGCCGGCCCATCTATAGTCGTTCAGTCGCCGGCGTCGCCGACGATGGCGATCTTGGTCTCGTAGATCGAGAAGGTGGCGTGGGCCGAACAGAAACACACATCGCACGCAGTGATCAGGTCGACACGGTCGCCGAACTCCTCCTCGATGCGACGCAGGCGCACGGCCGCGTTGTAACACCACGGTGAGAGATAATCCGAGCAGACGATCAGCCGCACAGGATTCATGTGCTCATCGTACCACAGCGTCGCGGCAGTTCACTCCATTCGTGAACCGCGAGGGGGACGCCGACCCATAGCTGGTTTCTGTGCTTGGGAATCGCCCTCGCCCCTTTGCACCTTGGACTCTCGCTTTCGCCTCCGCAACCCGTCCGCACGGTCACACAACCGTCACCGGTTCCATGTTGACAACACAGGGCATCCACTGAGATAAGACCGCGCTTGCCAATGTAGTTTTGCTCGAGGAGGCTGCATGATCACGATGTTGAAGCGGCACGTGCCGGTGTGCGTCGTGGCGGTCGTTGCGTTACTCGCGGTACCCGCATACGCGAAGCACAAGAAGCACAAGCCGCCGCCCCCCACCCCCGGCGTGTTCGATTACTACGTCATGAGCCTGGCGTGGTCGCCGCAGTATTGCGCCGGCGGGTCAACCGGGGCGAGTGATCCGCAGTGTGGAACATCGCGCCACTATGGGTTCGTTCTCCACGGCCTGTGGCCACAGTACCAGCATGGGTACCCGCAGTCCTGTTCCACCACGCCGGTCGGCGACGCGGTGGTCGACGGCATCGTCGATATCATGCCCAGCCCGCAGCTCGTACGGCACGAGTGGTCAAAACATGGGACCTGCAGCGGGCTGACACCAGAGGCGTACTTCAACACCGCGCGCACGGCATATGCCGGGGTCAAGATCCCCGGGACGTATACCGATCTCAAGACCGTCCTTCACGCGAGCGTTCCCGACATCGAGCAGGCCTTCCATGGGGCGAACCCTGATCTCGACGCGAGCAAGATGGCAGTTCTGTGCTCCGGCAAATTCCTCCAGGAGGTCCGGGTGTGCCTCGACAACGATCTGCACGCCCGCGACTGCGGCCCCGATGTCCGCAACGGATGCAAGGGGACCTTCACGGTCCGGCCCATGAAGTAGATGGACGGCGCGCGCGGCGGCTGGCGCCCGCCAAGTGTTTCTTCAATCCGGTCGCAACGCAAGATTCAGCGGAGCGATGGTCACGGATATCGGTTCTCCTACGGGATCGGGGCGGTGCAGGGCTGGCCGGCGCAGACATCCTCCAGGGCGCCGTCGGGGTGCCAGAACTGGTCTTTCAGCTCCTGCACCGCGGGAATCTTGGGCGTGTCATCGTGCGGGTCGTGCCCATCGCGCGACGGCACGTTGACGACCGGCGAGGAGGGTGAGCCGGTGTCCCACAAGAAGTACGCAGAGCCGCTGTACGGGTAGTGGTCGATCGGCGTGATGAGGAACGCCGGATCGAGCTCGGCGACACGGCCGGGCATCGCGATCGGGACATGCGCCGCAGCGCCCATGGTGGCGGCTTCGACTCGAAGGCTATACTCGGTGACTTGGTGGTCGCCCACCGCACCGAGGAGCAGCACTTCATGTGTCGGTGTATTGGGCAACGGGTCGGTGGTGACGTGATTGGCGTAGCCGTCGGTCTCACCCCGATCCCACAGCAACTGCGCCACGGCCAGACAGATGAGGCGGTCATAGCGCTTCGGGTAGTTGGGCACCATTACCCCTTGCAGGTATCCATCGAAGTCCGAGCTGCGGTCGAGCAGCACGGCGTAGTTCATGCCCGCCTCACCGAGCGTGGAACGGGTAAAGTCCTGGGCAACGGCGGTGAGCGCGCCGCCGAGGATGGCGCCTTGGCTGTTGCCGTCGAAGTAGAGCTCATCGGTCTTCAACGCCGATTGACCGCCGAAGCGGAATGCCTCGTTGGCGCTAAAGCCCTGCGGGTGCTTCATCAACCGTCCCAGAAACAGAAACGCGAGCAAACCCTGCTGGAGCCGGTCGGGAATGGCCGGGAACTTGGAAATGTCGCTGAGCGCCGCCAGCGCGGCGGGAACATCTTCAGACGCCATGCCGTACCAGTCGGTGGCGCAGTACGCGATGTTATGGTTGGCTGACATCGTTTGCGTCAGGCCGCCATTGGCCTCGTCACGGCTGCCGAGCAGGCCATGGCCGTACAGCGACATGCGCGCCGGGCTGGTTTCCGACGCGGGAGGAAGATTGCACAGGTACTGGGCCGTGAACGTGCCCGGTTGGCGCACGGGAAGCCCAGCCGCGTCGAGGACAAGCCGTCCACGTACCCTACCGCCGGCGGTCATGTACAACGGCAACTGAAACGAACCCTCGATCCGGCGTCGAACGTAGGGATTCGGGTTCTCGGTGATGGTGTCGACCGTGAACGTCGGCGCCGCGTCCCCGAGAGCGGCGAAGGCGTCGTCGCGCATGGCGATCATGCGACCGGTGAGGCTCGCGGTGCTGGCGATCGTGAAGTCCCACGCCAACTGCAGATTGCCCCGCTGCACTCCGACCTTGGCGAGGTCGTCGAAGATCCGCTCCATTGATGGCCGGCGGGCTTCGAAGATCGCGTCGGCGGTCAGCTGGCCGTCGCGGTACGCGGCGAAGGGGCGCGAGGGCGCGATGGCTTGCCCGGACGCGTCGACGAGGTTGCGGAGGGCGACGAGGATCCGGTGTCCGTCAGCGAAGTTGATCTTGGGATGGATGATCAGCATCGGCGTCTCGCCCGGATCCGCGACGGCGTCAAGCTCAGCCCAGAACGGATGACGTTCGCCGGTCGTGGCGTCCACCACCACCACCGGTGAGTCAGGGTCCAGCGAACGCGTGGCATCCGCCAGCCCGGGAATGTTCGACTCTGTAACGTCGAGCCCGTCGATCTGGACCATCATGGGCGATCCGGGGCTCCAACCGTCCGCCCGATTCTGGTCGGTCGGATCGACGTGCACCCCGTTCACGTTCGCCGGCAAGGACTCGGCAACCAGCGACAGGCGGCGCTTCGTGGGTGTCGAGGCGTCCTCGACCGTGAAGTAATCGTTGGGCAACGGGAGCATACACGGCGCGGCAATCGGATCGCAGCGCGCCTCGGTGGCGGGGTCGATGCCGAGTATCGAACAACCCGTCAAGGCGGCATGCACCGCGGTAAGGATCTCATCCACGGTGATTTCGTGATCGTGATTGATGTCGCCCGCGGTGCAGCCCGCGACCGGCGCTGTGCCGAGAGCGATGTTCACCAGACTGAGCAGCTCATCGACAGAGACGGATCCGTCATTGCTGCAATCGCCGGCGCAGGCGGTCTGCGCCCTGGCTGGCACGGAGAACAAGGCGAGAAACCACCCAACAACGAGCACTGTCGATACGCGTGAACGAGTCATTGACGCGAGACCATATCGCAAGGCCCGAAAGTTCGTCAACGCGAACATTTGCTGAGCATCGCAGCTGACGCCCTTCTGTTCTTTGGCCATAGCGTCGTCCGTTTGAGCACAAGGCCAGGTCAATGCCGTAGCCGCGGACACCGCCGCGGCGGTCAAGCGAGTGCCCGCAGGAGCATCTCCGTCATCTCGAACGGCACTCCGGTGGGCAGGTTGATCAGCGCAGAGCCCATTCCCGCAGCGCGCCACTCGGCCAGCTTCTCGCGGCAGTGCTCCGGCGTACCGCAGATCGCAATCGCGTCGATTAGCTCGTCGCTCACCGCTGCTGCGGCCTTCTTTCGGTCGCCCGCGTTGTACAGATCGCGCACCAGATCGGCGTTTTCCTTGAAGCCATAACGACAGAACAGCCCGTGGTAGTAGACGCCCATGCCACCGATGTAGAAGGAGACGAGCGGCTTGATCACTGCGCGCGCCAGCGCCGCGTCGGGCATCGGGATCACGGCGACGAACGGCGCGATGTCGATGTCCTTCACATCGCGTCCGGCGTGCGCGGCGCCCTCGGCGAGCAGCGCGATGCCGTCCTTCAGGTGCTTGTACGGCCAGAAGGTCGGCACCCAGCCGTCGGCAATGCGGCCGATCTCGCGGATCGCCTTCTCCTGCAGCGACGCGACGTAGACCGGAATCTTCGGCCGCAGCGGCTGCATCTCGAGCTTGAAGTGCCGCGCGTCGAAGAGCGAGCTCATCTCAGGCGACAGGCGGTCGCCGCGCCACAGCGCCTGGCAGATACCGATCGTCTCCTTGAGGCGCGTGAGCGGCTTCTCGTAGGGGACACCGTGGAAGTTCTCGACGACGTTCTTGCCGCTGGTGCCGAGGCCGAGAATCGCGCGGCCGGCGGAGATCTCGTCGAGCGTCGCGGCGCTCATTGCAAGCAGGCCCGCGGAGCGGCTGAACACGTTGGCGATGCCGGTCGCCAGGCGCAGGTTCTTCGTCATGAGTGCGATCTCGGTGAGGAGCTGGAACTGCTCGTAGGACCAGGCCTCAGGGATCCAGATCGAGTGGTAGCCAAGTTCGTCGGCCAGCCGGGCGGCCTTCAAGACCTCCTTGCGGTCGTAGCCCTTCCAGAACGGCACGATACCAATACGCTGGTCCATCTTCACTCCTCCTGTGTCTCCACTGTGCGAATCGGCGCTCGGTGCCTCTCGCCGGAAATCGGACTGCCGGCCCTCTTCGCATCATCTCGTTGTTGGCAGCGGATCAGTGGTCCTCGAGGGCCAGCACGCCGCGCCGCGGCATCTCGCCGATGTACGCGTCAAGCCGGCGATCGGTCCACGTCGAGGGGTCCACATTCAAGTGCTGCACACGGTCACGGTAGACCAGCGGCCCGCACGCCTTCAAGGGGAACATCATCAACAGGTCTGATGCGATCCATCGCCCGATGCGTCGCATCCGCAGCCGATACGGGCTATCACGAGAAAGCAATGTCCTCATGCAATCACAGGACCCTGGTGTTTTTGGAATCGAAGCCGAGAAAACGATGTCGGCACTGCCATCTGACGCTCTCGGCGGATGAGCTTGGCGAGGGATATTGCCCGGAGTGTTTCGAGACGCAGGGCAGGCGGCGATTTGATTTCGATGACATTCAGGAGACGAAAAATGATCACCCCCAATATGTATGTGATGAATGTGGGGTTCGCATCGGTTGAAGGCCGGTAGTCATTCCTCTCATCACGCCCCTCAACCGTAGCGCGCAGGAGCGTCGTTCCAGCGCATTGCGTGCGGCGAACGACACGACGTCGCCGGGTATTTACCCCATTGACAATCGCACCGTCTTGGGTGGACACTACAAAACTGCGGGTGGCACGGCATCTGCCAAAAATGCGACGGCATATACGCTTTTCTGGGGCAGTGCACCTCAGCAAGCTCGGAGGGGAGGGCAACCATGGTTCATTCGAATTTGGGCACATCGTCGATTGGTGCGCGAGCGTGGGTCGGCACGTCCGCACGTCGGCGGGTTGTCCGGTCACGAGCTTTCAGCGGTGGCATCGTCCTGGCACTTGCGCTCTTTCTCGCGCACCGCGCTAACGCCGCCATCTCGTTCGTCGGCAACATCTGTAATGCTAACGCTTCGGCAACCGGCACCTCGCTGTCATGTCACCCGGCAGGGACCGTGAACACGGGCGATCTCGTCATCGTCTCCATTTCCTGGAACGCCAACGCCGGCTCGGTGTCCGTCACCGATGACGCCGTGCCCACCGGCACGTACACTTGCTACGATAGAAGCGCCGCTGGCGTCTCGATGCGCGATGACGTGTGTGTGCGGCGGCTGGCTGCTCCGCTCACGGCCGGAAACACGATCACCGTCTCGGGACCTTCAGGGTTCGCCCGAGCGATGTTCGCCTTCGAGTTTTCCGGCGTGCAAGAAAGCGCGGTCATCGGGTCCAACAGCGGCACCGCTGTCGGAGGCTTGGTGCTGTCGGGTTCGGTGACGACTCCGATCGGCGAGGTCTTGGAATTCGGATCATTTTCGGTGCGCCAGGACGTGAGCACCAACACGTTCACGGCTGGCAGTCGCTGCAGTGTCACCACGTCGACGGCGTGCACAGTGGACGCGAACTGCCCCGGCGGAGAATTCTGCGCCGCGTTCACGGCCCTGGGCCGCGACGGCACCACCAGCCAGAGTTTCAACCGCGTCATCAACAACGAATACCGCACCAGCGTAGTCGGTCCGCAAACCTTGCAAGCCACTGGCTCCATCTCTTCGGCCAACCCAGACTACGCCGCACAGATTGTGGTGTTCCAAGGCTTGCCGACACCGACACCAACGAACACCAACACCCCCACAATCACCCCGACGCCGACGATCACCAAGACCTTCACCCCATCGAACACTCCGACAGTTACCAATACCCCCACAGTTACCCCGACACCGACGATTGCGCTGTGCACAGCGCTGGGACTCAGCAACCCCTGCGTGCCGGGTGGCGGCAAGGCGAATACCGATTGCTTCCTTGAGTTTGCACCAAACCCGGTGCCGACCCGCAAGACCAATCTCACTCCGAAGCAGACGCTCTTCTGTTACGAAGGGGATCCCGCCTGCGACTTCGACGGCGTCGCAGGCAACAACAGCTGCACGTTCCAGACCCGCCTCTGCATCAACAACAACGATCCGCGCCTGGCCTGCGTGCCCACCAACATCATGAAGTTCCAGGTAACGGCGCCGCTAGCAACCAGCACGGATCCGGCCAATCAGCAGAACTTGCAAACCCTCGAGAATCAGGGCGGTGCAGGCGGTTTCGGCGTGAGTGTATACCGCCGCAACACACCGGTATACATCGGCACGACAAACTCGGGATCGGGGGCGTGCAGCCCGCTGCTGCCGATCTTGGTGCCCCAGCGCATCGTCAAAGGCAAGGTCTACCCTGGCCGCCGCACGATCCGTCTCACGACAACCACCTCGAGTTTTACGAGCGACGCCGATTCCATGACCTTTCAGTGTCGCAAGAGCACCTGCGGGGACGGAATCATCCAGAACCAACCCAAGATCGGGCACGTGGAAACCTGCGATCAAGGCGGCGGCAACCGCACCAATGGTGACGGCTGCGACGCCGGTTGCCATGTGGAACCCGGGTGGGTTTGCACGGGCGCGCCGTCGGTCTGTACCCAGCTGACGCCGACACCGACCAATACCAGCCCGCTCGCGACGAGCACCCCGACGGCAACCATCGCCCCGACAAACACCACGGCGCCGACGCAAACCTTCACACCAACAGCCAGCCCTACAAACACATCGGCGGCACCGACTGCGAGCCCAACGAACACGCTCCCGCCGGCGGATACGCCAACGCCAACGGATACGATTACGCCTGGCGGTCCAACCTTGACCCCGACGGCAACCCAAGGAGCGCCGACCCCTACGTTCATCCCGCGATCGTGCACGCTGGGTGCCGGCACCAGCGCATTGTTAGCCGCAAAACTCGCCGTGCTGAGCCTGCCGCTGACCGGATCGCAGTCTTGGCGCTTCGGTCCCGTCGAGCCGGACTCGACCCGCAAGATGGTGATCCTACCATCTGAAAGTCACTTCGACTGCGCCAGCACGGTCTTCGCCGGTTTCAACGTGAAGATTTGCGCACGCGTTGATCCGACAACCTATTGCCACGGCGGCCCTAATGACGGTCTGAAGTGCCCACCTGCCGTCTGCGGCGCCGGCAACCCGTGCGACATCATCCCCGGGGACGGCGTGGTTGACTGCGCGTCCAGCGGCGGCGGCATCACCAACTACGACAGCTTGACGCAAATCGACCACAACACGAACTTTCCCTTGATCCAAGGCCAACCCAACAAGGGATACCCGGCGGATCCGAGCTGCACCGCCACGTTTGCCGGCCCCAATAGCACCGTGTTGAGCTCCTGCCTCGAGCCTGAGTTCACTCCCGTGCCGACGAACACGACCGGCCCCACGACACCAACCCCGACACCGGTTGCCACGGCGACCGCGAGAGCCACTGCTGCGGCAACCTGCAGCGGTTCGTCACACTTCCACCCCAACACCTGTAACGGCCCAACACTCCAGACGTTCTCGGGCAGCTCGCCAGCAGGCGGTTTCAGGCTCCACGAAACAATCGATCTGGCCTTCGTGATCGGCAACGACTGCACCGCGCTCACCTGCTTCTGCGGCGTGGGCACCTGCACTGGTGGCACGACTCCTGGCATACAGTGCGGTGTAAGCGATGATTGTGGCGGTGGCGGAAGCTGCAGCACGAGCAACGGATCCACCTGCACTTCGAGCGCGAGTTGCACCGGCAGCGTCTCTCCGGGTGTGTGCGCCGTGTGTCCGCCCGACTCGTGTCCGCTACAAAATGGGGAGCTGCAGATTGCTGGGGACATAACCAGCGGCCAAAGCAAGGGGGTCATCTGGAACGTCGGAACCTCTGCCGGGACCACCGCGCTGATCTTTGGCACCACAGGTGCCGGCAATGGCGCGAATATCTGTGGCTCGACCTCCGGCGGCCCGGTGTGCCCGACCACCGCAACGGGGACACCGATCGACCTGACATCCCTCGGCGGCAACTGCGTGGGTCCGGACACGAACGTCCCCACTACGCTGAGCAACGCAGCGGTCGCGCTCGCATTCCCGTCGATCGATCTAGATCCGACGATCGGTGATTTCGTCGCGACGCTGACCCTGCAGTGTCAGTAAGCGATTGCTCCAGCCGATAGCCGGCTGGGAGCTGGAGCACCGACGAACGCGTCGCAGCGCTCCAGCTCCCGACCGCACGCGATGCGAGGCCCTACCCCGGAACTGCCGGGGGTAGGGCCTCAACGTTTCTGCGGGCGGGTGGAGGCAGTGCGCAGGAGAGTCTCTCATCTCGACGCTACTCCGCCCACCGCGGGAGGTTCGCTTGACAACCGCGGCCGAGCCGGGCAGCGGAAGTGGCACCAGTGAAGATGGGAAAGCCGCGCAGAGAAAAGACACGCCCGGTGGGTTCCCGCACACGCGCCGCGATAGCGGCAGCCGCGCCAGTTGCCCCCGTCCACCATGAAGCGCTACCCCCACAACGCTGGTGGCGGCCAGAGACGTATGCCACCGTCCTGTTGCTCGCGGTTGTCTTGGCGTACCTGCCAACCTTCAACGCGGGTTTCGTGCGCTGGGATGATCAGTATTACGTCGAGGAGAGCGACCTGCTGCCGGACCCGGAGGGATTGAGAAAAATCTGGAACCCACTGGGACACGATACGCAGCAGTTCTACCCCCTGGTGTTCAGCTCGTACTGGCTGGAATATCGACTCTGGGGTCTCGACGCGCGCAGCTACCACGTCGTCAACGTCGGGCTTCATGCCATCAACGCGCTCCTCGTCTTGTCCTTCGCGTTGGAGCTCGGGGTATCGGCGCTCGTGGCCGCAACAACCGCGACCCTCTTCGCGCTGCATCCGGCCCAGGTCGCCTCGGTCGCCTGGATTTCCGAGCTCAAGAACACACTCTCCGGCTTGTTCTATCTGCTGGCGGTCTTCGCCTACCTGCGGCACCGGCGCACCGGCGCTTGGTCAACGTATGGTCTCTGCTTGCTGGCCTTTGTCGGGGCGCTGCTGAGCAAAACACAAACGCTGACCCTGCCCGCATCACTGCTGCTGGTCGATTGGACGTTGCAACGCCTCGGCCGCATTCCGCGCACCGCTGCCGTCCGTGTCGTGGCGCGCATGGTGCCGATGGTCGCTCTTGGCGGGCTCGCCGGTATCATCACGATGCGCTTCGAGCAGACACCGTGGACACGGTCCTTCACCCTGACGGAGCGCCTGCTGGTCAGCACCAACGCAGCAGTGTTCTATGCCCGCACCTTTTTCGCGCCGTTCCGGCTCTCCCCGATCTACCCCGAATGGCACGTGGCCGTTGCCGATTGGCGGTGGTGGGTAGCTCCCGCCATTTGCGCGCTGGCCGTTGGTGTCCTCGTGAGCGTGCGGCGCCGGGTGCCCGATCTCGTCAGTTGGGGTATCGCTCACTTCTATGTCGCTCTGATTCCAGTTCTCGGCGTGTTCTCCTTCAACTTTCAAACCTATACCTTCGTCGCCGATCACTTCTTGTACCTCTCGATCATCGGCGCCGGGTTGGCGGTGGCAACCGTTATCGAGCGGGGCATCAACGGCTGGCGGCCGCAGTCACTGCAGCCGCTGATGGCCACGGTTGCATTGGTGCTGCTCACCGGTTGTGGAACGCTGACATACCTGGAATGCACGCACTGGCGGAGCAACCTCACCTTTTGGACGCGGGTGCGGGAACGCGATCCCGATGGCTTTCTCGCAAACTTCAACTTGGGCAACCACTACCGCAACGTGCGCCAGTGGTCCCAAGCGGTGCCGTTCTTTCGCCGCGCCGCAGAGATTCGCGCCAAGGTCGACTATCCGTTCGTCCGCTATGCCGAGGCGCTCGGCCAGGCCAGTGGACCGGCGGCCGTGATCGAGATGTGCACACAACGGCTGGCACGCGACCCGAACTTCTACCCCGCCGCCCTCGAACGCGCGAGCCGCCACGAACAACTGGGACAATTGCACGAGGCGTTACAGGACTACGAGCGCACGCTGCAGACCGCGCCGCGCGACTCGGCGCAATGGGGCGAAGCGCAACGCCGGCACACGCAGCTGGCCAATCAGCAAGCGCCGAGCGGGTAGGGACCACGTGTCAGACACCTGGATGCCCTCAGATTCCTGATTTCGAATTTTCGACGGCTCTCACAGCTGCGGACGCGCGCGCTCGATGATGCGCGCGCAGTCGGTGGCGCGTGGGAGCGTGCCAAAGGCCAGTCCGCGATCGCCGGCGAGCCGTGACGCGCAGAACGCGTCCGCCACGGCCGGCGCAGCGTGACGCACCAAGAGCGATGCCTGCAGTGCCAGGGCCATGTGCTCGACGAGCCGCCGGGCACGCAACTCGATGGCATCGAAGTCAGTCAGCTCCTGGCGCAGCGCGTCGACGAAACGATCCAGGCGGGCGTCGCCGCCGCGCGCCTGATCGAGCTCGAGAAAGAACGCATCCACGGACTCCGGCTCGCGCCCCATGGCGCGCAGCACGTCGAGGCAGATGACGTTGCCCGATCCTTCCCACACGCCGTTGACGGGCGCCTCACGGTAGAGGCGCGGCAGGATCGACTCTTCGACCACACCGTTGCCGCCGAGGCACTCGAGCGCCTCGGCCACCAGTGGTGGCTGACGCTTGCACACCCAATACTTGACCACCGCCGTCGCCAGCCGCGGGAAATGTCGCTCGCCGGTCGCTTGCGCCTCGTCGTAGGCCCGTGCCAAGCGCATCATCGTCACCGTCGCCGCCTCCGACTCGAGGCTCAAATCAGCGAGCACGTTTTGCATCAGCGGCTGCTCGATGAGGCGCTTGCCGAACGCCGACCGATGCGCCGCGTGGTGCGTCGCTTGCGCGACCGCCTGGCGCATACCGGACGCGGAGCCGATGACACAATCGAGGCGCGTATGGTTGACCATCTCGATGATGGTGCGCACGCCGTGGCCTTCGTCACCGACCATCCGCGCCCAGGCGCCGTCGAACTCGATTTCGCTGGAGGCGTTCGAGCGATTGCCGAGCTTCTCCTTCAGACGCTGCACCGCGAATCGGTTGCGCGTACCGTCCGGCAGCCAGCGTGGCAACAAAAAGCACGACAGGCCTTTCTCGGTGGACGCCAGGGTAAGGAACACATCACACATCGGCGCGGAGCAAAACCACTTGTGTCCGGTGAGGGCGTACTCGGCGCCCGGACCGCCGCCGCGCAGCGCGCGGGCGCGCGAGGTGTTGGCACGCACGTCGGAGCCGCCTTGCTTCTCGGTCATCGCCATCCCACACAAGGCGCCGCGCTTGTCCACGACCGGCAGATTGCGCGGGTCGTACTCGGTCGACAAGAGCCGCGGCACCCATTCGGCGGCGACCTCCGGCTGGGCACGCAACGCGGGCACCGACGAGAACGTCATGGAAATCGGGCAACCGTGGCCGGCCTCGGCCTGGCTGAGCGTGAAAAACAGCGCGGCGCGCGCGACGTGCGCACCGCGACGCGGCGTGCGCCACGGCAGCGCATGCAACTCGTAGTGAACGGCGAGCCGCATCAGATTGTGCCACGCCGGATGAAACTCGACCTCGTCGATGCGGTGGCCATAGCGGTCGAAGGCGCGCAGCACCGGCGTGTACGTGTTGGCCTGTACGCCCCACGCCAGTGGCTCGCCACCGGCAATCTGCCCCAGCTCGCTGACGCGCTCCCGCGCCCAACCGCCGCCTTCGCGCTCCAACGCTTCGACGAGTACCCGATCGTGTTCGAACAGGTTGTACCCTTCCAGCGGCGGCGGCTGGTTCAGCACCTCGTGAGTGACGTTCGGCGGGGGTAGCGCAATGGTCGACATCCGTGAGTTCTCCTCTCAGGCCTACGGCCGGCGGCCCTGTGGCGACAGCTTTCTATGGACCACTCCCCGTCGGGTCGGGCCTGCGGCCGGCGTTTCTTTTCTGGCCCGCTCCCCTGGGTTGGTATGGGCTTCCAGCGTCAACAGCCTACCACTTGCTCGCCGGGAGGGACATGGTGCGGAGCAGTCAATTTCTTGCGATGGCAGCGCCTAGCAGCCTGTCGGACTTGGAAGTGAGCAGCGACCCAACGGGGAGCGGACCATAAGAAAGGACGCCGACCGCAGGTCCTGGCAACCAACGGGAGCGGTTATAGAAAGACGCCACCCGCCAGGGCCGCTGGGCGCCGCCCTACTTCTCGGGAGCGATGTCTTCCAGCTCCTGGTTGGCCGTCTCGGGAAGAAAGAAGGCGACCACCAACGGCGCCACCGGCGTGATCACCAGCATCCACGTGATAGCACGCGCGTGACTGCCGGTGACGCCATAGAGAAGGCTCTCCATCCACAGCCCCAAGGCCGCGCCCAGCGTCGTGACCAACGCGCGCACCCCTGAGGCCGTCGAGCGATAGGAAGTCGGGAACAGCTCGCTGCCGAGCGCCGCGAACATGACGAGGATCATCGCCAGGGTCAGCAGCATGACTCCCATCAACGGCGGCACCCACACCCCGCGCGTGTTGTAGAACAGCGCAACGGCGAGGGAATTGACCAGGACGCTGACGACAATCACGCGCTTGCGCCCAATGCGGTCGGCCAGCGCGCCACCCACGACATTACCAATCGGCGCCAGGACGCCAATGGTGAGGAACAGGCTGGCAACGCTCGCAGGCGAATAGCCGTGCGCTTGCTGCAAGGACTTGGAGAGAAACGTCACTGCGGTTTCGAGGGTAAACGCCAGAGGGATCAGCGCGGCACCCAACGCGATCATGCGCCCCGGATACATGCGCCCCAGGTTGCGGAACGGACGCAGGGCGGCGTGCCAGCCGAAATCTCCCGCCTGCGTCCCGCGGTGGAGCTCGAAGCGGCGCGTCTCGACAAGCGAGCGGCGGAACCACGGGAGCAGCAACACGGGCGCCACCCCGATGACGTACAGCGCCCGCCAACCGAACGGCAGCACATTCACCAGGGAGAACAGGATGGCCGCCACCCCGTGACCGAGTGTGCCCAGCGCCCCGATCATCCCGATGCCCCAGCCACGCGTGTCGGCGTCGAACTCCTCGGCAACCACGACGACGGCCAGCATCACCTCCGCGGCAATGAATACCCGCGAGACAAACTGCAAGGCGGTGAATTGTACGGCATCTTGCGCAAACGCCGTGAGCAACGTCACAAGGGTAAACCCCACGATAGTGGTCAGCAGCAGGACGCGCCGGCCGACGTGGTCGGCCAGAGCCGTCAGGAGAAGCGCCGGAATGACGCCCAGGCGTATGATCGCCGTCAGCGTCCCCACCTCGCCTTCCGCGACGCGCAGCCCGGCTTGGATCTGCGGCAACGCCAGTCCGAGGATTGCCATGCCGTACTCGGCAAACAACGTTGCCGCACCGACGACGCCGAGCAGATGCCATTGATGCGCGGTGAGTGCCGGCGGCCGCCCGAGAAACGGGAGCATCCGCATCCACCACGGACGCACGGCAGTATGCTCGGCAGGCGCTGGCGCGCGCTCTCGCACCCGAGCGGGAGACGTCATCGGGCTCGACGCTAGCCCATTGATCGACGGCGCGCTATGGCAGCAGTGACGAGTAAGCAGTGGCGCTGTACGCTCCCGCCCAGCGCTCGCCGAGCCGCGGAAAACGCTTGAACGCTCGCGTCAGCAGTCGGGTGGTGAAGGCTTACAGCTCCCCCTGTCTCATGGACGTGGACGGACGCGGGCAGTTCTAGCAGCCTGCTGTCGGACCTGGAGAGCCGACCATGGAAGAGACGCCGGCCGCAGGCCCTAACCGCGGCGCAGCAACTCGCGCAGCTCTTCGATCTCCCGTTCGAGGGCGCGGTTGCGTCGTGACAAGAGCACGACATAGACAAAGAGTAAGGCCCACACCGCGGCATATGCGGCAAACAAGTAGCTCAGGTTTTCCATGCCATCCTCAGTTCAGCGTCAAGAAGAAGGGGCGTGACGGCGTAGGGGCTTGCGGGCGTAAGGATAAGCAAAAAGGCACGCAGCTACCCGTCACCCCGCACGCCCTCACGCTCCCATTCCCTCCTGCAGCACCTGCTGGCGCATGTCTTCGACCGCGTCGCGCAAACGAGCGTTCTCGTTGCGGACCCACACCAACCACACGAACAGCAGAAAGAACGCCAGGAAGCAGAGCCCGAGCGTCACTTGCATGCGTGGATCGGCAAGGCCGGAGCTACCCTCGCGGGTGATCAGCACGGCCGGATGAATGGTGCGCCACCAGTAGACCGAGCGGTTGATGATCGGGATGTCGACCGCACCGACAATTCCCAGGATCGCCGCATAGCGCGCACCTTGATCGCCGGGACCCGACACCGTGCGCATCATCAGATAGGCGGCATAGATCAGCCACAAGATGAGCGTCGTCGTCAGCCGCGCGTCCCACGTCCACCACGTGCCCCATACGGGGCGTGCCCAAATCGGGCCGGTAATCAGCACCAGGGTGCAGAAGAGCATGCCGACCTCGGCGGCCGAATGCGCGAGCCGATCCCAAAAGCGCGTTCCGCGCCAGAGAAACATGCCGCTCGCCACCGCCACCACGCCGAACGCCAGAAAGGTCATGATCGCCAGCGGCACATGGAAGTAAAAGATGCGCTGCACGATACCCTGGACCTTATCGCTGGGGACATAGATGAAGACCATGTAGATGGCGAGCAACATCCCGAGCCCGGTGAGCGGCGCAAGGACGAGATCAATGAGACGGCGATTGCTGGACATGACCTGCGGTCAGCGTCCTTCCTATGGCCCGCTCCCCGATGGGTCGCTGCGGGCTTCCAAGTGCACTGCTAGGCGATTGCGATACGAATAATGCGGCGCCGAGTCAAGTTCCTGTGAAGTTCTGCGAAGGCACCGCGCAGCGACCAATCCTGTCCTGAGGCTCCCAAAGGGGGGAGCGGTCCATAGAAAAGACGCGGGGCGCAGCCCCCTCATTCTTCGACAGCGTATTCAAACACCAGCCAGCCGACAACCAGGAAGATCACATCGAATCCGACCATGAGGTTCAACCAGGGCGCCACCTCCGCAAGCGGCTTGCCCGCCAGCAGGCGGCCGGTCACCTTCACGCCGGCAATGAAGATCGGCACCACCAACGGCAACAGCAGCAGCGGCAGCATCACTTCACGCGCCCGTGTGCGCACCGCGATCGCCGCGAACAAGGTGCCGACGGCCGCGAAGCCGAGGACGCCGAGCGCCAAGGTGAGAAACACGCCGCCAATCCCCACCGTCATCGGCAAATTGAAGAAGAATACGAAAATCGGGACGATGAACAGCTGCGCCACCATCATGAATACGAAGTTGCCGATGGTCTTGGCGAGATAGATCGTCCCCCGATCGACCGGACAGAGCAGCAAACCCTGCAAGCACTCGTTCTCGCGTTCAGCGAGGAACGAGCGGTTCAACCCGAGCACTCCGGCAAAGATGACCGCCACCCACAACGCCCCCGGCGCCGCTTCGGTACGCAGCTCACTGGCCGGATCGAAGGCGAAGCTGAGAACGACGAGCGTCAGCAACCCCAGGAGCAGCAACGAGGCGAGCGTCTCCTTGGTACGGAACTCGATCTGCAGGTCTTTGCGCAGTAACGCTAGCATGGCGCGTCTCGAGTCCTGAGTGCCGAGGCTTGAGTGGAGCGGCGCGCCGCGGCGGCGTAGGCCTGATCAAAGGCGGCGTGCTCCGACGCCGCGATACTACCGTCCCAGACCAATCGGCCGCGCGCCAAGATGATGCCGCGGCGGCAGAGGTCGAACCCACGCGCCATGTCGTGCGTGACCATCAGCAACGTTGTGCCGGCCGCATGCGCTGCGCGCAACGTGTCGGAGAGCATTTGCGCGGCATCGACATCGAGGCCGGTGAAGGGCTCGTCGAGCAGTAACAGCGCCGGCTGGTGCAATAGCGCGCGCGCCAACGCACACCGCTGCTCGAGCCCACGCGACAACGTCCGGACCGGACGATGTGCCCAGCCAGCCAGCCCCACCTGTTCCAAGAGGACGTCCACGCGCCGCGCGGCGTCTGGCACACCAAAGATGCGGGCATAGAACTCGAGATTCTGCGTCGGCGTCAGATCGGGATACAGAAAGCTCTGGTGCGAAAGAAATCCGATCCGTCTGCGGATGAAGTCGCCGTCATCGGCAATCGCGCGCCCGAAGATATGTACCGTCCCCGCGCTCGGCCGCAGCAGCATGGCGAGGAGGCGCAACAACGTCGTCTTGCCGGCGCCGTTATGGCCGAACAGCGCGACCGCCTCGCCCGCCGTGATGCGCAGATCAATGCCGTGCAACGCCGTCACGCCGGCAAACCGCCGGGCGAGACCGTGGCTCTGGATCACCGTCTCCGCCATGCGCAGGCGCTTATCGGATGAGCGGGGAAAAGAAAAGTGAGGGCTTGGGGGCTTGGGGAACGCAGACCTCAGACCCCTCATGCCCTCACGCCCTCTCTCCCTCCCCGCTGCGGTTCCCGCTATAGTGCGCGCACCAACACTGAGGAGCCGTGCCATGCGAGTCATTCCCATCCCGCAGCTGTCCGACAACTACGCCTACCTGATCATCGACGAACCCACCAAGGAGGCGGGCATTGTCGATTGCGCCGAAGCCGAGCCGGTCTTGCGCGTGCTGCGCGAGCACGGTGTGCGACTGGCAGCGATCTTGCCGACCCATCACCACTTCGACCACATCGGCGGCAACGAAGATCTGCTCAAGCAGCTTCCCCTGGACGTCTATGGTTACGCGGGTCAAGGTCAGCGCATTCCCGGCTGTACGCGCGAGGTGCGCGAGGGCGACACGATCCACATCGGCCAGCTGACGGCGCGCATCATATTCATCCCGGCGCATACGACCGGACACGTGGCCTACTACTTCGAATCCGAGCGCGCGGTCTTCACCGGCGACACCCTCTTCGCCGGCGGCTGCGGCCGTTTGTTCGAAGGCGACGCCGCCATGATGCTGCAATCGCTCTCCAAGCTCCTCGCGCTGCCTGACGAAACGCGCGTGTACTTCGGGCACGAGTACACCGAGAAGAACCTGCGCTTTGCGCTGACGCTCGAACCCAACAACGCCGCATTGCGTGAGAAGCAGGCCTGGGCCATCGCACAAGGACGCCAGAATCAACCGACGACGCCGACAACCATCGCCGCGGAAAAGGCCACCAATCCGTTCTTCCGCTGGAGCAGCCCCGAGCTGCGCGCCTCCTTGCACACACAGTTTCCCGACTTGACGCTCGACGACGTCAGCGTCTTTGCCAAGACCCGTGCGTTGAAAGACGCCTATTGAGGCCGGCGGCCGGCGCCTCTTCTTATGGACCGCTCCGTTGGGTCGCTGCGCACTTCCAAGATCGCATTGTCATTTCGTGCTTTCGTGATTCAGATTTGCTAGCGGCTCTGCGCCGTTGTTTCCCACCGAGAACCGCGCATAATGGCCTCCAGACGAGGGTCGGACATGGTGAAAGCATTGACGCGCTATGATGAGCTCGAAGCGGTGGTTGACCGTGTCGCCGCCAGTTACTCGGGCGACCACGAAATCGACAGCCTCGAAAGCGCCGCGCTCCCCAACCGGCGCGCGGTCATCGAAGCGCTCAATCATCTGAAGCCGCTCATCTACATGGGCTTCTACAGCACGCGGCCACTGAGCCGTGGCAACTTGCGCTACAGCATCAGCGAGCATTTGCATCCCGCATACGAAACGCTCGTCGAACAGATCCGGCGCGCGGTGGAATACGAGCTGACGTGCTGCCGGAGCACGCTGGCCGCCGATCCCGGCTGGAGCGAAGGTGTCGTGCTGCGCCTGTTCAACAAGCTCCCCGAGCTGCGCGATCTGCTGAACGACGACGTGCGCGCCGCGCTGGCTGGCGATCCGGCCGCCAAGAGCATGGAGGAGATCATCTTCAGCTACCCGGCGGTGCAAGCCATCACTACCTACCGCATCGCTCACGAGCTCTACCTGGAGCAGGTGCCGATGATTCCGCGCATCCTCACCGAGCACGCGCACGGCAAGACGGGCATCGACATCCATCCCGGCGCGCAGATCGGACGCAGCTTCTTCATCGATCACGGCACCGGCACGGTGATCGGCGAAACCACGATCATCGGCCATCACGTCAAACTGTATCAGGGAGTGACGCTCGGCGCGCTCAGCTTGCCGCGCGACGACAACGGCGAGCTCATCCGGCACCACAAACGCCACCCCACGATCGAAGACCACGTCACCATCTACTCGGGCGCCACCATCCTCGGCGGAGAGACGGTCATCGGCGAAGGCTCGGTGATCGGCGGCAACGTGTGGTTGGTAGAATCGGTGCCGCCACGCAGCAAGATCACCTACAACGCACGCCTGACGCACGGCTAAAGTGGGACATGATGGAAGGCAAGCGCCCCCTCGCCCGTGCCACTTCCGGCATGGGAGAGGGTTGGGGTGAGGGCCGCAAGGTGCTTGGCATCTCGTATTTCCGAAGCAGGCACCGCGACGGCAACCCAACCGCAACGTTCAGGCCCTGCCTCGTAGGAATTCTTCTCTAGCAACACGCCGGAAGATCGCATATAGGCAGGTGAACCAGTGACCGGCGCCGCTCGCATCGCGGGCACGCCCGACCACAAACTCATCGAGATGGGGGAGACCATGCGAAGAAACCTGTTGACCTGGACCATGTTTGCCGCCGGAGTCGCGCTACTCCTGAACACCATGCCGGCGGCGGGACATGCCGTCTGCATCGGCGACTGCGACAACACCGGCCAGGTCACGGTCGGTGAGCTCATCACCATGGTCAACATCGCACTCGGGAATGCACCGGTGACGTCCTGCGCGGCCGGCGATAGCGACGGCGACGGCACCATCACCGTCGATGAGATCCTCAAGGCGGTCACCGCAGCACTCGACGGCTGCAACGCGGAGCCGACGCCGACACCAACACCATTTGTCCCCGGCACCTGCAGCGACCCGGCGGTACAGGCCAGCGAGCCGCTGTGCGCCCTCGACAGTCTGACGTACACCTGCGACTTCCTGATCCAAGAGCACTGCCTGCTGCCCTACCCGTCCTCGGTTTTTCTCAAGGCCGATGCGACGACGCCGACCGGCTTCCGCATGAACTACCCGCGGGAAGGCATGCCCACCAACGATCGCGGCATCAAGGTCGATCCCACGGATTGGAACACGCTCGACGGTTTCAGCCCGGGCGCAATGATGGAAGCGGTGTTCCCCGAAGGCGTCGACATGGTGGCCTCCAACGTCGCGCCGATCACCAACATGCCGCGCTCATTGGATGCCGACAGCCCGACGGTCATCATCAACGCCAACACCGGGGAGCATATCCTGCATTTCGCCGAGCTCGACGTCAGCTTGCACGAGTTCGGCGTGCCGCCGACCGGCATGGTGCTCATCCGTCCGGGGATCCGTCTGCACGAAGCGACCCGCTACATCGTCGCCATCCGCGGCCTCAAGGACCCGCAAGGCAACCCGATCGCGCCGCGCCATGCGTTCCAGATCCTGCGCGACAACCTCGACACACCGGTGCAGACGATCAATGCGCGCCGCCCGCAAATGGAAGATATCTTCACCAAGCTGGCGCAAGCGGGCGTGGCGCGGAACGATCTGCTGCTGGCATGGGACTTCGTCACCGCCAGCAGCGAAAGCCTCACCAGTCGGGCGCTGTCGACGCGCGATCAAGGCCTAGCTGCCAACGGACCCGGCGCGCCGCCGTTCACGGTCACCTCAATGGAAGGCACGTTGGACGCGCCATACAGCGACCAGATCTTCCGACGCATCCGCGGCTTCTACACGGTGCCGTTGTTCATGACGAGTAAGTCACCGCCGGCGATGTTCAACTTCGATGCCAACGGCGTTCCCAAGCAGAACGGCACCGCGCAGGCGCCGTTCACCGTGACGATTCCCTTGTTCCTGGTCACGGGCGATGGCCCGCCACGGCAAGGCCGGCCGGCCGTCTACGGACACGGCCTTCTGGGCAGTGGCGAGGGCGAAGTCACCGCCGGCAACCTGCAAACCCTGCAGAGCAAGTACGGCTTCGTGCTCGGCGCCACCGACTGGATCGGTCTCTCGGACAACGACGTGCCGAATACGCTGAAGATCATCGCCGATCTCTCCAACTTCCGGCAAATGCCGGATCGGCTGCAGCAAGCATTCTTGAATTTCATTCTCCTCGGCCGCCTGCTCACCGCCGCGAACGGCTTCGTGTCCGATCCCGCCTTTCAACTCAACGGCACGCCGCTGATCGATACCCAGGAGCTGTACTACTACGGCATCAGCCAGGGCGGCATCGAAGGCGGGGCATACCTGGCGCTGTCGCCGGACACCCAGCGCGGCGTGCTCGGGGTCGGCGCCGAGAACTACAGCACGCTCTTGCAGCGCAGCACCGATTTCTCCCAATATCAGCTGTTCTTCGACCAGCATTATCAGGATCCCTACGAGCGTTCACTGCTCTTCCCGATCATCCAGCAACTGTGGGATCGCGGCGAACCCAACGGCTATGCCTCGCATTTGCTGACTGATCCATTGCCCGGAACTCCGGCGAAGAAGATCCTCATGCAGATCGGCCTGCACGATTCGCAGGTGCCGAACCTCGCCAGCGAGATTCAAGCCCGCAGCCTCGGCATCCCGGCGGTCGCACCGTCGGCATTGCCACTGTTCCAGGTGCCGGAGATGACCGCACCCTTCGATGGCTCGGCATTCGTTCCGTATGACGTCAGCGCCCTGCCGGAGCCGCTGACCGACACGCCACCGGCAGACGATGACGGAGTGCACGAGGCCATTCGGCGGCTCGACGCCGCCCAAAGCCAGATCGACGCCTTTCTCCGGCCCGACGGCACAGTGCAGAATTTCTGCACCGGTGCGTGCGTCTTTCACGACGTGCCCGATGTGGAAACCCCTCCGCCAACGTCACCGACCGCTACGCCCGTACCATTCCCCACGCCGATCACCTGCGGCAATACGGTGTGCCCGCAAGGTCAGGTCTGCTGCAACCCGGTGTCGAGCCTCTGCACACCGCCCGGAGAAGTCTGCTCATAATCCGGAACGGCCCGCCGCCTGCACGGCGGCGGGCCGAGCTCCAGCTATTCAGCCTCGAGTGCCAACTCGGGAACGGCCGCGGCTTCAATCAGCGGCAACGTATCGCACCCGAGCGGCGCAAAGTAGCGCGTGAACCGGTCGCCAACCTCAAGGAGATCAAGACCCAGCAACCGGGGTTCCACGAGAGCGGCATGGCGCAGCTTCTCCATCCCCTCGGCGGAAAGGACCCGCGCCCCGGCAATCACCTGCAGGTGCGTTTTCAACAGCGCGGCGGCGATCTGAATCAGTCCCTGCAGGATGAGTGACGGAGGCGTTGCGCGCGGCGCCGCCGCCCACAAACCCTCCCAGGCCTCGTGCGCCTCCCAAAAGAAGAAGTGATTGAAGAGATCGACACCGTACAGCCAGTCATCGAGCCTCCGCCAATCTTCGGGATGCCACGGGGCGTGACACTTCAGCGCCGGCCGCGATTGATAGGAGTGGCCCGCCGGATCACGGGTCGGGTGCGGATGCAGCCCCGGCACGTAGCGGTAGGCCGGAAACGGGCGCTGCGAGTAGCGTAAGATGTTGCGATCACCGGGATCGGGGATGTCGATCATGCCGACTAACTTCACAAGTCGGAACGCTGCACAGCACCCACGTGCAACAAAACGCTGCGCCCTACTATGTCTGCCCTCACCCTCCCCTCTCCCACGCTGAACGGATGCGCAGGAGAGGACGGCTGTTGGGTGAGCATAAGCCAGCCCCATCGGGTGTCCTCTCCCGCGCGTCTTCTCAACGTGGGAGAGGGGAGGGTGAGGGTAGTTGATGACCCACAGGCAGAGTGACTGATTTGCTGAACCTCCGTGATTGGCACTAGCTTGTCCCGCCCGCCCGCAGCCGCAACCCGCGCGGCGTCGCCCAGCGCTCCACACCAGAGAGCAGTGCGTCGACCACGATGGCCAGCAATGCCGCGGGGAGTGCGCCAGACAGAATCAAGTTCATGTCCGTCACCGTCAGACCGGTCACGATCGGTTCACCAAGACCGCCGGCGCCGATGAACGCCGCCAGCGTCGCGGTGCCGATGTTGATGACCGTCGACGTCCGCACCCCCGCCAGGATGACCGGCATCGCCAGGGGCAATTCGACCTGGCGCAACAGCTGTCCCGGCGTCATCCCGAGGCCGATCGCCACCTCGGCCACCTGCGCGTCGACGCCGCGTAAACCGGTGACCGTGTTGCGCAGGATCGGCAGGACGCCATAGAGAAACAACGCCGCGATGGCCGTCTTTGCGCCGATGCCGAACAACGGCAGCATGAAGGCCAGCAAGGCGATCGATGGGACGGTTTGCATCACACCGGCCGCACCCAGCGCCAGCGCTGCCAGGCGCGGGCGGCGGCTCGCGGCGATACCCAGCGGCAGCGCCACCAAACACGCGAGGAGCTCGGCGCTGCCCGTCAGCACAAGGTGCCACGCCGTCAGATCCAGCGTCACCCCGCGGCGTTGCCACAACAGGCCGAGCAGCGAGCGCCGGCGCGCGGCGCTATCGACGTGCTGCTGCGTCAATCCGAGCTGTTGCAAAAAGCTCGCTGCCACTGCCCCTGGCTCGCGCCGCTCGCCTTCCACCGCGTAGTTCAACCGCCGCATGGTCTCGTCATCAATCCGGCCGGCCAACAACGCCAGCGCCGCCGCCGCTTGCGGGACGCGCGCCAGCAGCGCGCCGCGCACCAGAGGCGCGCCCTCGTACGGGGGAAAGAAACCACGGTCGTCGCGCAGGACACGCAGGTCGTGCGTCACGATCTTTGCGTCGGTCGAGTAGCCGTCCGAGACGTCGATCGCGCCATCGGCGAGCGCCGCATACGCCAGATCGTGCTCCATGCCGACGAGTGACGCGACGTTCAGGTTGTAGGCCTGTCGTAACGCTTGCATGCCGTCCCGGCGCTCCAGGAACTCATGCGACATCCCGTAACGCAGCGGCTGCGCGGCCAGTGCACCGATGGTCGTCACTCCAAGCTGCTCGGCTTGTGTCCGCCGCATCATGAGTACGTAGGTGTTGTTGAAGCCGAAGGGCGCCAACCACAGCAGATCGTAGCGCTCTGCAAAGGCGGTACTGACGCGCGCCAACGCTTGCGCCGGGCTCGCCACCGGCGCCACGTCACCGAGAACGTCGCGCAAGCCCGTGCCGGTATACTCGGCATAGAGATCGATCGCTCCGGTACGTAACGCATCGAACGCCACCTGCGTCCCGGCCAGGTTGTAACGCCGCTCGACCCGCACGCCGGCGTGCGCTTCCAGCACCTGCGCCATCAACTCGGCGAGAATCGTCCCCTCCGTGAAGTTCTTCGCGCCGACGATGACGGTCGGGGACGGGGACACAGGCTCCGCAGCGGTGGCCGGCGAGTCGAGAGGGCTGATGGCCGCAGTCAGGAGGAGCAAGCAGAATGTAAAATTCAGAACCGGGAATTTAGAATCGAGAACCGGCAAGTGAGCGGATACGCACGGAGCGCTCTTCGATTCACCGGTTCTCCATTCTCCATTCCCGGTTTGCAGCTCTCCATTCTCCCCAGCCTTCATCACCCGACTCCGAGGAAGCTTGCGACGAAGTCGCTTGCCGGGGCCGCACGGATCTCGTCCGGGGTTGCGAATTGCACCAGCGCGCCGTCAGCCAATACGGCGACGCGATCGGCAAGGAGAAAGGCCTCGTCGACGTCGTGGGTCACCAGGACCACCGTCTTACAAAGCCGCGCCTTCAAGGCCAAGAACTCGCGTTGCAAGCGCCGGCGCGTCAGCGGGTCGAGCGCACCAAACGGCTCGTCCATGAGCACCAACGGCGGATCGGCAGCGAGCGCCCGCGCCAGGCCGACGCGCTGGCGTTGCCCGCCGCTCAGCTCCAACGGGTAGCGTGCGCCAAGTGTCGCGAGATCCAGCCCCAGCAACTCAAACAGCTCGGCGGTGCGTTGCTGCCGTCGCAGCGGTGCCCACCCGAGCAGGCCCGGCACCACCTCCGCGTTCTGCCGCGCAGTCAGGTGCGGAAATAGGCCGGCTTCCTGGACGACGTACCCAATGCCGCGCCGGAGTTGGATGGGATCCACCCCGGCAACGTCCTCGCCGTTGACGAGAACAGTTCCCGCGGTGGGCGCCGCGAGTCGGTTGATCAGCTTGAGCGTCGTCGTCTTGCCGCAACCGGACGGGCCGAGCAAGGCGACGGTCGTCGCGCGCTCAACACGCAGCGACAGACCGCGCAGCGCCACGTGCCCGTCGGCGTATACTTTGGAAACGTCGCGCAGCTCGATCAGCGAAGCACCCGCCAGCGTCCATTTGGCCTTGATGCGACAAAAGAAAAGCTCACACAGAGCCGCAAAGGACGTGGAGACGCCACCGTTCCGCTAGCCATGCCCCTAATGGCCAATCTCATTCACTATGATCTTGAATGAGGACATCTGGGAGCCCTATCTGCGGCCTCTTCTCTGCGCCTCTGCGTGAGGAGCTTTTCTTACATTGGGGTTAGCTCAACGATCCCGGCTCCTCAGTCCGCCGCCCTGACGGAAGCGACGCCGCCGCAGCAGCAACGCCACGCCGCCCGCCAGCAGCGGCCAGGTCGATTCGGCGCCCGGGTCGAGAGCACAGCCGCCACTCGTCACCACCCGCGTGGTCGGCCCCACCGTCTGCGTGGCCGTTGCTGTCTCGGTCGGTCCGAGCGGCACCGTCGCCGTGAACGTCGCCGTTGCTGTCGGCGTCGGCGTCACCGTGGCCGAGGCCCTGGGCGTTGGCGTGGCGATCGGTGGTGTGGTGGCCGTTGCCGTCGGGGTCTCGGTCGGCGTTGCCGTCGGAACGCCGGTCCCGGTCGGCGACGCGGTTGATGTCACCGTTGACGCGGGCGTATTCGAGCGCGTCGGCGTCGCCGTCGGCGGCGTAGTCGGGGTCTCCGTCGGCGTTTCCGTCGGCGACGTCACCGTCGCAGTTGGGGTCTCGGTCGGTGTATCGATCGGCACCTCCGTCGGCGTTTCGGTCGACGTATTGGTCGGGGTCTCGGTCGGCGTTTCGGTCGGCGTTTCGGTTGCGGTCACCGTCGCGGTATCCGTCGGCGTCGGTGAAGCAGCTGGCAGGGTGTTGGTTGGCGTTGCCGTCACGCTCGGCGTGTCGCTGGGCGCTCCCGTCGGTGTCTCGGTCGGCGTGTCGGTCGGCACGGGCGGCGATGTCTCGGTCGGTGTGGCCATCGCAGTGGGCGTATCGGTGGCAATTTCGGTGGGTGTCGGAGTTTCGCTTTCGACCGGCGTCGGCGTGTCCGTAGGCGTCCCCGTTGGCGTGAGCGTCTCCGTCAACGTGGCGGTGGCCGTGGGCGTCAACGTCGCCGAGCCTGTCGGTGTGTCGGTCGGAGTTGTCGTCGCTGTCGGCGAGGCACCCGCCGCCGCGGTTTCGGTGGGCGTGTTGGTTGGGCCGACAATCACCGTATCGGTCGGCGATGGGGTTGGCTCGCCGATCGCGGTTTCGGTGGGCGTCGCCGTTGACGCTTCCGTCGGCATCAGGGTGGCCGTCTCCGTCGGCGATGGCGATGCGCCCTCCGTCGGAGTATCGGTCGGAGTATCGGTCGGAGTCTCGGTGGGCGTGTCGGTGGGACCACCGGTCGCGGTCTCCGTCGGCGAAGCCGTCTCGCTTGCCGTTGCGGTTGCGGTTGCCGTCGGTGTCAGCGTTGGCGTTTCCGTCGGCGTACTGGTCGGGGTATCCGTCGATGCGGCGGTCGACGTGGGAGTAGCAGCGGACGTTGGCGTGTCGGTCGGGCCGATGGTTGCGGTATCGGTCGGGACGCTGGTCGGTGTGCTGCTCGGGATTTCCACCGGCGTGTCCGTCGGCACGGTCGTCGCCGTCTCGGTCGGCGTCAGCGTTGGGACTTCCGACGGCGTGAACGTTGGCGTGATCTCCTGGACCACGGAGAGTGTCACATCGGTCGGGTTGACATGCACCTGAAAGCTCAGGCCGCCACCAATCGCCAGGCCCGTAGAGGCGGCGAATTGGCCCGAGTGTGAAGCGAAGGTCATGATCGTGAAGGTGTCCCCAACGTCGGGAACGAAGTTGGTGGGTCGACTGATATTGAGCGTGCCGTCCAGAGTGGCGGCGCCTGAGACGGTGGCCTGATCGTATTGTGTTCCCGCCGTCGTGCCGGTGATGTCGACATTGAATGAACCGGCGGCGCTTTGCGAATAATCGCCGGTGATGGCGAGCACGCCGAGCGGCAGACCCGGCGCCAGCGCGCCACCGTTGGCCACGCTCGCAGTCACGGCGCCGAATCCTTCGAGTGTGCCGCTCTGGATGCCGAGGGTGGTCGACGAGTCGATCGTGCCTCCGCTCAACCGGGTCACGCCGCCCGTTTGCGTGTAGCCTCCGGTGAACATCAGCATGCCGCTATGCGCTTCGACGGTGCCGCTGTTGAGGACGGCGACACCGTTGAAGACCGTCATTGTCCCCAGCGACTTGATGAGGGTTCCCTCGTTCTGGAACGTCGGCGTCCCGCCCACCGTCGACATCAACTGGTCGTTTTGCACATCAAAGGTCGCGCCCGCCTGATTGTCGAAGAGCCCGAAGGCAATATTAATGCTCCCGGCACCGGTCCACGTTCCCATCCCGACGTTGGTCAAAGTCCGACTCAGGGTCTTCGCGGTTGGCCCATTGATCGCGAGGCCGTTCATGGCGATGGTCTTGCCCGTGCCACTCATGCTGCCAGCGCTCCAGGTGAACTGCCCGGTTACGGTCAGCGTGCCGCTGCCGGTGAGGGATGTGGTGTTCCCCGAGAGGATCAATGACGCCACCGAGGCTGGCGCGTTGAGAGTGACCGCGCCGCTGCTGATGGTGACATCATCCGTCGCGGCAGGCACTCCTGCAGGGCTCCAGTTGCCATCCGTGAACCAGTCACCGGACGATCCGCCCCAGCTTTTGCTCACCGCGACTGCAGGAACCGGCGAGAGGAGCAGCGCAAGCAGTAACATCGAGGTAGCGTGCCGCAAAGATCCTTTGGCACGCGCGCAGTACCCTGTGAACATTCGCATCCTGGCGACTCCCTTCCAACTCGAGCGCACCTTGCCAGTGCGGCTCCCTGCATACGACCAGCTCGGCCCAGATGTTTCAAGCGCCGTTCAAGGTAGTCCGGTTCGCTCAAACCGGCAACATATGTAACGGGTATTCCCCTTGGTCGCGCGGCACGGTAATCTTTGTCCAAACATCGCGACCGTCGCAACACCTGAGCGTGCTTCGCCGCCTGTCGGGCTTAAGAGTTCGCGGCAACCCAACAGGGGCGGGCCAAAGAACTGACGCTGGCCGCAGGCCCGCGCAACTGGAACCGGGAGGGAGTCGCATGAAGACGAGCCAACCAACTGCTGCCACGGCCTATCGCGCGGAAGAGATCTTCGCGACCCAGGGGCGCCACGGCCCGTTATCCGTGGATGGCCGTTTGCAGGACAGCCGTTTGCAGGACAGCCGTTTGCAAATTGACGTGCATACGACGCTGTCTCCGACCGCGGGGTTGCCGCACGACGTGCGCCACGGCTTGCTCGCTGCGCAGAAAACGCTGCCGCCCAAGTACTTCTACGACGACCGCGGCGCACAGCTGTTCGACGCCATCTGCGATCTTCCGGAGTATTACCTTACACGCACCGAGCAGGGGTTGCTGCAGCGCGTGGCCGCTGAGATCGTCGCGCTCACCCAGCCATCCGACGTCGTTGAGCTGGGCAGCGGCGCGGCGCGCAAGACCCGGATTGTCCTGGACGCCTTGAATCACAATGGACACGAGCTGACCTATCTGCCAATGGATGTCAGCGAGGGGATGCTGCGCCGCGCCGCCCGCGCCCTGCTGCGCGACTATCCGCAGCTGCGCGTGCACGCCGTGGTCGCGGACTACGAACGCGACTGGACGCTACCGCCATCCGCGCGGCGCCGGCTCGCCCTGTTCCTCGGCAGCACGATCGGCAACTTCACCCCGGCGGCCACCGCGGCGTTTCTCGCCAAGGTTCGCCGTGAGCTCGCCGGCGGCGACCATTTCCTGCTCGGCGTCGACATGGTGAAGCCCACCGCCATCATCGAAGCGGCATACAATGACAGTCAGGGGCTCACCGCAGAGTTCAACCGCAACATCCTGCGAGTGATCAATCACCACCTCGACGCCGATTTCGACCCCGAACGTTTCACGCACGTGGCGTTCTTCAATCACGCGCAATCGCAGATCGAGATGCATCTGCAGGCCTGCGAGGCGCATCACGTCACCATCCGCGGACTGCGCGAACGCATCGCGTTCGCAGCCGGTGAGACGATCCACACCGAGATCAGCCGCAAGTTCACCCGTGAGGCGGTCGAAGCCATGCTGGGGACCGCGGGCTTCGAGATGGTGCGCTGGTACACCCCGGCGAACAACTACTTCGGATTGGCACTGGCGCGCGCGCAGTGATCGCCGGGGCGCGGCTGCACGCTTCGCCGGCGTCGCCACACGAGCAGCACCAGGAACGCGCCGGGGACGATCATGCTGAGCTCCGAACGCGGAGCAACGCGCACGGCTTGGCAGCCTCCGGCGCTGGTTGCCGGGATTGAGCTGCTTGGTGAGGCAACAACCTTCACCTTGAGCACGCCGATATAGTCGCTACCATTGGGATCATCCGCTCCACTGGGCACCAGGCTCTGCGCGGAAACGAGATCGACGTCGGCACCTAAATCCTCCGGCGCGAGGAACGACGCAGCCGTCACCGACACGGATACGACGCCGTTGTCGTAGGTCGCCTGGGGCGCGAAAGACACCGGATCCAAGCCGAGCGAGTAGATATGGTCGGAGCGATTTGCAGCCACCGGACTACCCGCGGGATTATTGAGGCGGGGAAACAGGACGGAGATGCCGGGGTGATCGAGAACGCCGTCGAAATAGAGGTTCAGCGCATAGCGCGCGTAATCGTCGATTCGCGTGCCCGGACCGGGCTGACCCACGATGGTAAAATTGTTCTCTCCATCGCTCAGGGGTATCTCGACCGTGACATCGGGGCCATTGACGGGCGGCGAGGCGAAGCTCTGCGGTGGCAATCCGCTCCACACACCGAGGACATGCCAGTCACCGCCAAGCAGCGTTCTCCACAGCTGGGCCTGCAGTTGGCCGTCCAGGGTTTCGAAGCCGCTTGGGTTCCCAAACTCGTCAGCCGAGTAGAGCAGCACCCCGCTGATCGACACACCGTGGGATGGTGCGGCATTGCATAGCACGGCCACGGTAAGCGCGATGATAGCTCCTGTCTTCAATGGCTTATGCACATGACTCCTCGTCCCCCCGTCGCGCCGGTACGTGCCGGCACTAACACGTCGCGCATACCGCGCCCATCTGTCAATCAGCCCGCCGACACGTGAGCCTGGGGGTCGGCCATCGAACGTCGCGGCCGGCTGTTCAGAGGCGGCGTTTTACAACGCCATCGACGCACGCTACTCAGGCTGAAGCGAGGCGGGCGTGCGCGATGTGTGAGCTGTTGGGAATGAACTGCAACGTGCCGACGGACATCCTGTTTTCGTTTCGTGGCTTTCGGCGCCGCGGCGGCGCAACCGGCCCACATGCAGACGGCTGGGGCATTGCGTTTTACGAGCAGCGGGGCTGCCGGCTGTTTCACGAGGCGGCGCCGTCGGCACACAGCCCGATGGCCCACTTCCTCCAAAGCTTTCCCATCAAGAGCAAGAACGTCATCGCACATATCCGCAAGGCACGCGCCGGCGGCGTGTGCATCGAGAATACCCACCCGTTCCATCGCGAGCTGTGGGGACGTACGTGGGTGTTTGCCCACAACGGTCTGTTGCGCGGTATCAAGCGCCGGCCCCTCGACGGCTTCCGGCCGATCGGCACGACCGATTCGGAGCACGCGTTCTGCTACATGCTCAACGTCATCCGCGGCGAGTGCCCTGCCCCACCGCCGCTCGGTCGCCTACGCCGGCTCATCGAGCGTTTGGCCAACGAGCTGTCGGCTTACGGCGAGTTCAACTTCCTGCTGTCCGACTCGCGGGCGCTGTTCGCGTACTGCTCCACCAAGCTCGTCTACATTCAGCGCCAGGCACCGTTCTCGCGCGCCGCGCTCGCCGATGACGATATGGAGATCGACTTCAGCACCGTGACCACGCCGAACGACCGGGTCGTCGTCGTCGCCACCGCCCCACTGACACGCAATGAGCAATGGCATCCGATCCCCCCGGGCACGTTAGCAGTCTTCACCGAGGGCCAGAGACGCGGCCGGTAGAGCCTTCCCCTGGTTTTCCGATTTCGTGCTTTCGAGCTTTCGTGCCTTCGTGATTCTTCTTCAAGCGTTTGCATTAGATCGAGTCGGATACACCACGCACAAACAGCGGCTGTATGGCAAATTGCCCGACGTCGCTCTTCAACTCCGCCGGCGACGGCGCCGCGACACTTTCGTTGGCGGCTTCCAGGATGTGACGCAAGATGGTGGCGTCGCTCGACGAACTCAAGAACAGCCCCGGCCGGCTGAGGACGAAACGCACGGCGCGGTGGATGGCCGCCGGCTCCTTGAGCGGCTCGTACCAGCTGAAACGGCGCTGCGGATCATCCGCCTGCCAGCGGCGGCGGGCAACCGACTTGATGGTTTGCACGGCGACACCGTGCGCCTGGCAGAGCGCCAGTAAGGTTTCGAAGTCGGACGCGTATTCCGGGGTCTGCATCATCGTAAAGTTGTAGGGGAGGAGCACCGAGTCGAACGGAAAGCGTTCGAGACTCCGCCGATGCATGGCAGCGACGTGCGTCCCATGCCCGGTCACGCCGATGAAACGCACCAACCCCTGACTCCGCGCCTCCACCAGCGCTTCGAGCGCGCCGCCCGCACCCAGGGCGGTTTCCCATTCCTGCTCGTCGACCAGATTGTGCAACTGGATCAGATCGACCCGATCGACGCGCAGTCGTTCAAGCGAGCGCTGCACGCTGTCACGCGCTCCGGCATAGCTGCGCTCGCCGGTTTTGGTGGCGAGGAAGAATTGCTCGCGATAGCGCCTCATCCATGGTCCGATGCGCAGCTCGGCGTCGCCGTAGGAGGCGGCGGTGTCGATGTGGTTGACCCCGTATTCGAGCAGCAGGTCGAGAATCTGATCGGCCTTCTCCTGCCGCATCGCCCCGAGCGCCGCGGCGCCGAAGATGACACGGGTGCTGTGGTGGCCGGTTGTACCGAAAGGAGCGGTGTCCATTGGGCGATCCTCCTCACGTCGATGATGGCTCGCTAGCACGACCCAGTGCAAGATGCGGTTTAGACTTCAGCCCGACCGCGCCCTGCGCTACAACGGCTCCCTCCATGTCCCTGCTCCTCAGCTGCCAAGCCATTCGCAAAGCCTACGGTGCCACGCCGCTGTTCGACCAACTCTCCCTCGGGCTGTTCGACGGCGATCGCGTCGGCCTCGTCGGCCCGAACGGCTGTGGCAAGTCAACGCTGCTGAAAATCCTCGCCGGTATCGAGACGCCCGACCGCGGCACGCGTTCGGTGCGCAAGCTGCTGCGACTCGGCTATGTGCCGCAAGACCCCGGCTTCCCGCCGGACCAATGTATTGAAGACATCGTCACGGCCACGCTCGACGACGATCACATCGACGCCGACGAACGGCACACGCGCATCAACATCACGCTGGCCAAGGTGGGGTTTCCCGATCCGCGACAGCGCGCCGCGACGTTGTCCGGCGGCTGGACGAAGCGCTTGGCCATCGCCTGTGCGCTGGTGCGCGCCCCCGATCTACTGTTGATGGATGAGCCCACGAATCATCTCGACGTCGAAGGCATCTTGTGGCTGGAGAAGCTGCTGCGCACGGAAGCGCTCGCCTATCTGGTCGTCAGCCACGATCGTTACTTTCTGGAGAACGTCGCCAACCGGATCATCGAGCTGAATCCGTGCTACGCCGGCGGTGTGCTCGACACGCAGGGGACCTACAGCGATTTCCTCGAGAAAAAGGATGACGTCCTGCGCGGCCAGGAGCGCTATCAGGAAAGCCTCGCGAACCGGGTGCGCGGCGAAGTCGAGTGGTTGAAGCGTGGCCCGAAGGCACGCACGCGGAAGTCCGGCGCGCGCATCCAGGACGCGGCACAGCTGAAGGAGGAGCTCGCGATGCTCACGAGCCGCCTGGCCACGCGCAGTGTGCGTCTCGAGTTCAACGCCTCGGACCGCAAGACCAAGCGCTTGCTCGTGGCCACGCAGATCGCCAAGCAGTTCGGCGGCCGGACGATCATCGCCGATCTCAGCCTGACCCTGTCGCCCGGCATGCGTCTCGGGATCCTCGGCCCCAACGGTAGCGGTAAGACGACGCTGTTGCGCTTGCTCACCGGGCTGGCGGGCGTCGATGGCGGCGCCATCGAACGCGCCGACGGACTGCGCGTGGTGTACCTCGATCAGCACCGCGCGCAGATTGATCCGGCCGTAACCTTGCGCCGAGCCCTCGCTCCCCATGGCGATCAGGTAGTCTACAATGACCGTCCGCTGCACGTCGCCGCGTGGGCCAGGCGGTTCCTCTTTCTACCGGAGCAACTCGACCAGCCGGTATCCCGACTTTCCGGCGGCGAGCGAGCGCGCGTCTCGATTGCACAATTGATGTTACGCCCGGCCGACGTGCTGGTGCTCGATGAGCCGACCAACGATCTCGACATCCCAACGCTCGAAGTGTTGGAAGAAAGCCTGCTCGAGTTTCCGGGTGCGGTGGTACTGGTGACACACGACCGTTACCTGTTCGACCGGGTGTCGACCGTCGTCCTGGCGCTAGACGGCAAGGGTGGAGCGGGGGTTTTCGCCGACTACCAGCAATGGGAGGACGCGCAGCGCCGGCAGCCCACCGTGGAGAAGCCGGCCGTCGCACCCCGGTCGGCGGTGAAGGCGGCGCCGACCGGTCTCAAACGACTTTCGTACAACGAGCAACGCGAGTGGGCGCAGATGGAGTCCATGATCCTCGCCGCCGAGGAGGCATTGGACGTCTGCAGCGTTGCCGTCGCCGATCCAGCGATCGCGGCGGACGCGGCGCTGCTCCACGAGCGTTACACCGCGCTGCAAGCCGCACAGGCGGAGGTCGATCGGTTGTACGCTCGCTGGGCGGAGTTGGAAGCGAAGCAAACGGGGTGAGCGCGTTCAGGGCGCCGGCTCGACAATCAGGATCTTGCCCTCGGACGAATCGGTCAAGTACGCCCTGCCGGCGCTATTGGCAACCGCATTGCGCGCCCCGGGAACCGTTGCGACAACTGCTTGCGCCGTCAAAGTGCCCTGCGGGTCAAGGTGCGCGATGGTCAGTGTCGCGCCGCGCGCGGCCGCGGCGTAGAGTTCGTGGCGCGCAGGCACATAGTCGAGATTGTCGAGGCCGTCGCCGGTCGCCAGCGAGGACAGCTGCTTGCCGTCATGTCCGACGTCGAGCACGATCACCCGGTCGCTGCATGCAACCATCAGCAGATCGAGTCGCGCATCCAGCGCCAAGCCCTTCGGCCCACTCGCACCGCAACCCGTGAGCCAGGTGGTCATGACACGCCGGCTTTTGATGTCGATCGCCAATGTCCGGTCCTGGTCCTCGAGATTGGTGTAAAAGACACCGCGCGTATCGTCGACCGCAAAGCCTTCAGGCTGGCCCTCCAGGGGAATCTTGGCTTTCCATTGGAGCCGGCCGCCCGCCGCGTCGATGACGGCGATCGAATGGTCACGCGGCAGCGTTGCCCACACCTCTTGCCTCGATCGAACATAGGCTAATCCGTCGGGTGGCCATTCGAGCTTCAGGCACGCGCCCAGCTGCAGCGGCACCGCGGAAACCGCACACACGCTAGAGTCGCCGCGATTCCCAACGTAGACAACATCGTCGGCGACGGTCGCGGCGCTCGGGCCAACCAGACGCTTGATCCCACGACGTACCACCTCCGCCGTGCCGAACCCCTCGACGCGGCGGACGCTCTCGTCGTGCGCATCCACCACGTCGACGCATCCGGTGTTGCCGGCGGGCACCCAGACCCGATCATGCTTCTGATCGTAGGCCAGATAGTCCATGAACACCCCTTCGTCCGGAGCATCGGGAAGCTCGATGCTGCGCACGACGAATGCCGGCGGCGCGCCGGATAGCGAGCGCGAGTGGGTGGCATTGCACCCGACCGCGACCAGCGCCAGCAGCAGGATCGGGCATCTTGGAAGCGCCATAGGTCCTCCTGGGGCGCGAGGATAGCAAAATCACGATGGCGGCGTGAACCGTCCGGGGAGGAAACAGCGGTCGCAGAATGAAACTGGAGAACTGCGAACCGGGAATGGAAAACGGGCAAATTGACCTCGCTTTCCATTTGCCGGTTCTGTGTTCCCGGTTTTCCATTCCCGGTTTTCCATTTCCTTTTGTGCGCCGGCTCGCGCCAGTAACCCGCCTTGACTCCCCGGGAGGCATGTGGTTTACCCGGCTGAATTGGCGATGTGAATCAGTAGGCACCCGCCCGGTGCCTCTTTTTTTGTTGGCTCTCACATGGAGATTGTTGCGGCTACGACCCCGCGTACTGCGGCACCGTTGACCCTGTCTGCGTTCGAGTTTCCGCTGCCTGCGGAGCTGATCGCGCAGGTGCCGGCGGAGCGGCGTGACGCGGCGCGTCTGCTCGGGCTCGATCGCCGGACTGGTGCGCTGACGCATACGCTCGTCAGTGCCTTGCCGGAGCTGCTGCATCCCGGAGATCTGCTGATCGTCAACGACACGCGGGTCATTCCCGCGCGCACGTTCGGGCGTGTCGCATCGGGTGGTGCGGTCGAGCTGCTGTTGATCCGGCCGATGATGGGCGCGACCGTTCCCCTCCTTCCTAAGGAGGGGTCAGGAGACGTTGATTTTCCGCCAACGCTATCTTCCCCTAGCCCGGCCCTCCGCAAGGAGGAGGCCGAGACCTGGCTGTGCTTGGGAAAGCCCGCAAAGCGGCTGCGATTGGGCACGGTGCTCACGATGGCTGGCGGCATCCGCGTGACGATTACCGCCGCGCACGGTGAGGGGCGCTACGCGGCCACCTTCGAGAACGCCGCCGACGCCCGCACCTTGCTCGAACAGCACGGCGAGATTCCGTTGCCACCCTACATCCGTCGCCCTAACGGGCCGTTGCCGTTGGACCGCGAGCGCTACCAGACCATCTTTGCAGCCAGTCCCGGGGCCATCGCGGCACCGACAGCGGGGTTGCATTTCACCGATGGGCTCATGCGCGGATTGCAGGCCCGCGGGGTCGGCAGCGCTCGGCTCACCTTGCATGTCGGTCCGGGAACTTTTTTGCCGGTCCGCAGCGAGGACATTCGCGCCCACGTGATGGAGCCGGAGTGGTGCGAGATTCCCGCGTCAACCGTCGCGGCGATCGACGCAACGAAGGCTGCCGGCGGGCGGGTGATCGCTGTCGGCACGACGACCACACGCGCATTGGAATCGGCGGCCACCGCCGATGGCCGCGTCGCCGCCGGTGCGCGCTGGGCGGATTGCTTCATTGTCCCGGGCCATCGCTTCCGCGTCGTCGACGCGTTGTTCACCAATTTTCATCTGCCGGGCTCGACCCTGCTGCTCCTGGTGAGTGCGTTTGCGGGTCGTGCCGCGGTCCTTGACGCCTATACTGAAGCGATTCAGCGCCGCTACCGTTTCTACAGCTACGGCGACGCCATGCTGATTCAATGAGCCCGGTCGCACACGGCGCCGCGGCGCGTCACGAGCCCCTCCCCGCGGCAGGCACTCCTTTCGAGGTAATCGGCACCGACGACGGCACACCGGCGCGGCGCGGACGCCTGCACACGGCCCATGGCACCGTCAATACGCCGATGTTCATGCCGGTCGCCACCCAAGGCACGGTCAAGGGTATCACACCAGCGCAGCTCACGGAGGTGGGCGCACAAATCATTCTCTCGAACGCCTATCATCTCGCACTGCGACCGGGCACCCAGCTCATCCGCGAGCTCGGCGGACTGCACCGCTTCATGGGGTGGGACGGGCCGATTCTCACGGACAGCGGCGGGTATCAAATCCTCAGCCTGGCGGCGTTGCGCAAGGTAACCGACGCCGGTGTCGAGTTCCGTTCGCACGTCGATGGCGCCGCGATGTTCCTCACACCCGAGGATGTCGTGCGCCTGCAAGTCGAGCTCGGCGTCGATATCATCATGGTCCTCGACGAGTGCGTGGCCGGCGACGCAACGCGCGCCGCCGCCGAGCGCGCCGCGCACCGAACCCTCGATTGGGCCCGGCGCGCCCGACAGGTCGCGATCACTCCTGGGCAACTGATGTTCGGCATCGTCCAAGGCTCGATCTACCAGGATCTGCGCCGCCAGCAGGCCGCTGAACTTGTCGCGCTCGACTTTCCGGGTTATGCGGTCGGGGGATTAAGTGTGGGGGAAGATCGAGCCTTGACGATGGAGCTGGCAGCGGACACCGTAGCGGCGTTGCCGACAGCACGCCCGCGCTACCTGATGGGCGTCGGCTTTCCCGAAGATCTGATTCGCTTCGTCGGCATGGGGTACGACCTGTTCGACTGCGTGCTGCCGACTCGCAACGCGCGCAACGGGATGCTGTTCACCTCGCGCGGCCGCCTCAACATCCGTCTGGCACGGCATCAGCGCGACGAGCAGCCGGCTGATCCGCAGTGTCGCTGTTATACGTGCCGGACCTTCAGCCGCGCTTACCTGCGCCACCTCGCCACCACCAATGAGATGCTGGGCGCGCAGCTGGCGACGTTACACAACCTACACTTCTACCTGCAGCTCATGCGCGACATGCAAGATGCCATTGCGCACGGGACGTTCGCGGCGTGGTCGGCCGTACGCCTGGAACATCTGACCGAGGGAGCGTGTGCATGATCAACCCCACGTGGGGCCAGGCGGCCGGCGGCCATCCGCCCCCGGCAGTCATGCAGTTTGCGCCGCTGGTGCTCATTTTTGCAGTCTTCTACTTTCTGCTGATTCGTCCACAGCAACAGAAGGCCAAAGAGCAGCGCCTGATGCTCGCCAATCTCAAACGGAACGATGACGTGATTACGTCGGGCGGCCTCTACGGCAAGATCGTCGCGCTCACCGACACGGTGGTCACACTGGAGATCGCGCCAAACGTGCGCGTCCGCATCGATCGCGCCCAGATCACCGCGCTGGCAAACTCCGCCGCCAAGTCAGGCCAGTCGTCGGAAGAGAACAACAAGGACAAAGAGAAGGATAAAGCGAAGTGAAAAACTCCAGCTTGTTCTACCGGGTGCTCCTGATCCTGGGGTTGACCCTTGTCGCCATCGTGTACCTCGTGCCGACATTCGTCACCGATCTCCCGCAGTTCTGGAAGGACTACCTGCCCACACAGAAGGTGCATCTCGGCCTGGACCTGCAAGGCGGCACGCATCTCGTGCTGTCCGTAGACGTCGACAAGGCGCTGGAAAATACACTCGACCACGACATCGACGACCTGAAGAAGGAAGCCGGCGACGCCAAGCTCACGCTCGATGGCGTCGAGCGCAAGGGCACCGTCGTCGTGGTGCGCGTGTCCAACGGCGACGCCCGGACGCAGCTCACGGATCTGGTCAAGGAACGCTTCCCCAATCTCACCATCCAAGATTCCAGCACCGAAGGCGGGGTGGTCACGCTCAATCTGGCGATGACCAAGCGCGAAGAGCAGCGCGTCCGCGATCTGGCGCTCGAGCAGTCGCTCGAAACCATCCGCAACCGCATCGACCAATTCGGTGTCACCGAGCCGATCATCCAGCGGGAAGGGTCGCAAGACATCTTGATCCAGCTGCCGGGCATCCAGGATGCGCAGCGCGCCAAGGATCTCATCGGTCGGACCGCCGTGCTGGAGTTCAAGATCCTGGCGGAGGCACCGGACACCGAGGAGATCCTGGCCGGCAAGAAGCCGGCGCCGGCGGGCACGGAGGTCCTCAAAGGCGCCGAGGGCGAACGCGTCGGCGGGCGGACCCAGCGGCAACAATATCTCGTGCAGTCGAAGACTCAGATGACCGGCGACGTCATTGCCGACGCCCTGGTACGGCCGGCAACCCAGATGGACGGACCATACGTTGCCCTCGAGCTGAACGCCCGCGGCGCCAAGCAGTTCGACACCCTCACCGGCGCCAACGTCGGCAAGCGCCTGGCCATCATCCTCGACAACAACGTCTACTCGGCGCCGGTCATCCGCGAGCGCATCAGCGGCGGCCACGCATCGATCACCGGTAACTTTGACATCAAAGAGGCCCGCGACCTGGCGATCGTGCTACGGGCAGGCGCGCTGCCGGCGCCGGTGCATGTCGCCGAGGAACGCACCGTCGGCCCGTCGCTGGGCGCGGACTCTATCCGCCAGGGAATCACCTCATTTATCGTTGGCGGCTCATTGGTTCTCGTCTTCATGCTCGTCTACTACAAGTTCGCCGGCGTCCTCGCCGATATGGCACTGACCCTCAACATTCTTTTTCTCGTGGCGGCCCTCTCGGCCCTGCATGCCACCCTGACGCTTCCGGGTCTGGCAGGGGTGGTCCTCACCATTGGTATGGCGGTGGATGCGAACGTGCTGATCAACGAGCGTATTCGTGAAGAGCTGCGGCTCGGAAAATCGGCACGCGCCGCCATTGCCGCAGGCTACGAGCGTGCCCTGCCGGCCATTCTTGACACCAATACCAACAGCTTCCTCGCGGGCCTGATCCTCTTCCAGTTCGGCTCGGGACCCGTACGCGGCTTCGCCGTGACCCTGTGCATCGGCTTGGTGAGCAGCGTGTTTACCGCGGTCGTCGTCACCCGGGTCGTCTACGACTACCTGCTAACCTACCGTCGCCTCCAAACCGTGAGCGTGTAATCTATGGAACTCATCAAACCCGGCACCAATTTCGACTTCATCCGTTTACGGTTCGCCGCGCTCGGCTTCTCGTGGGCGATCATCGCCATTGGCATCTTTTCGCTGATCTACCACGGCGGGCCGAACTACGGCATCGATTTCTCGGGTGGTGTCATGGTGCATGTGCGCTTTCCGAAGCCGGTGCCGGTCAACGATATTCGCGCCGCGCTCGACAGCGCCAAGCTGGGTGAATCGACGATCCAGGACTTCGGCGCCGGCGGCACCGAGTTCCTCATCCGCCTGCCGGTCGAGTCGACCGAGACCGCCGGCATCAGCGACTCCATGACCCAAGCGTTAGCCCAAAAGTTCGGCAAAGATGGGTTCCAGGTCTTGCGCGTCGAGCTGGTCGGGCCGCGCGTCGGCCAGGATCTGCGCCAGCGCGCCGTGCTGGCCGTGATCTTCGCGACCTTGCTGATGGGGGCCTACATCTGGCTGCGCTTCGAGCTGCGCTTCGGCATCGGCGCGGCGATCGCGCTGGTGCATGACGTATTCATCGTGGTCGGCATGCTGTCGTTGACAGGATACGAGATCGACCTGACCGTGGTCGCGGCGCTGCTCACCGTCGTCGGCTTCTCGGTACACGACACGGTGATCGTCTGCGACCGGATCCGGGAAAACATGCGCAAGAGCCGGCGTGAGTCCATGGCGTCGCTCATCAACCGCAGCATCAACGAGACGTTGAGCCGCACGGTATTGACCACCGGCACGGCGATTCTCGTCATCTTGGCGCTCTACTTCCTCGGCGGCAACGTCATTCGTGGCTTCGCCTTCACGCTGCTGATCGGCTTCATCGTCGGCACCTACTCGTCGATCTTCATCGCCAGTCCGATCGTGCTCTGGATGGAACGCACGCCGTCGCGGCGCTAGGCCGGCGGCCGGCGTCCTTCTATGGCCCGCTCCCGTTGGTCGCTAGGTACTGCCAAGTCCGACGGGCTTCTAGAGTGAGCCATGCGACGCCGATGGAGTCTGCATACACCTCAACCGGAAGCTGAAGCCGTATTGTCGCGCGAGCTGGGGCTGGCGCCGCTGCTGGCGCGGCTGCTCGTCGCGCGCGGTCTCGCGGCGCCGGCGGCGGCAACGGCGTTTCTCGAATCCACGCTGGCGGCGCATCTGCGCTCACCGATGCTGTTCCGGCAAATGCCGGCGGCCGCCGACCGCGTCGTTGCGGCGCTGCGCAGCGGCGAGCGCATCGGCATCTACGGCGACTACGATGTCGACGGCATCAGCGGCAGCGCCATCCTGATCCGCTTCTTCCGCGCCCTCGGTCACGAGCCGTTGCTGTACATCCCACACCGGATGCGCGACGGCTACGGCGTGACCGAGGCCGGCGTGCGGCAACTGGCCGCGGACGGCGCCCGGCTGATGATCACCGTAGACTGCGGTGGCGTCAGCCATCGCGAGATCGCCGCGGCGCAGACGCTCGGAATGGATACCATCGTCTGCGATCACCACCAGGTCTCGGGAACCCCGCTACCCGCGCATGCCGTCTTGAACCCCATCGAGCCGGATGCCGGCTTCCCATTCAGCGGGCTCTGCGGCGCGGGGGTCGCTTTCTATCTCGCCTTGGGAACCCGCCTGCGTCTGCGCGAGCTCGGCCAGACCGATTTGCCGGACTTACGTCGCTACCTGGGTTTGGTCACGCTGGGCACCATCGCCGACATCGTACCGCTCGCCGAGGAGAATCGCGTCTTGGTGAAGCACGGCTTGCGCGAGCTGATGCAGACGAGCGCGCCGGGACTGGTGGCGCTCAAGGCCGTGAGCGGGGTCTCCACCGTTTCCACCGGAGTGGTCGGTTTCCGCTTGTCACCGCGGCTTAACGCTGGGGGCCGCCTCGCCGACGCCCGCTTGTCCGTCGAGTTGCTCACCACCGACGACGCGGCACGTGCCGAGCAACTCGCGGCGGCGCTCGATCAGGAGAACCGAACCCGCCAGTCGATCGAGCAGGAGATTCTCAACGAGGCCATCCACGCCGTGGAGCGCCTCCCGGAGTTTGAGGCCCGTCGCAGCATTGTCCTGGCATCGGCGGAATGGCATCCTGGGGTCATCGGCATCGTCGCTTCGCGACTTGTGGAGCGCTTCTATCGGCCGACAGTGCTGATCGCCATTGATGCGGCAACCAGCCTCGGTCGAGGCTCGGGGCGCAGCATTCGCGGCTTCAACCTGCACGCAGCCTTCAAGACCTGCAGCCACACGCTGGTGGGCTTCGGCGGTCACCGCATGGCGGCCGGCCTGAGCATTCAGGCGGAGCAGGTGAGCGCCTTTGCCGAGGCTTTCGAAGCGGCGGTGCGCGACGTGACGGGGCCCGATGATTTCATTGCCGAGACCACCATCGATGCCGAAATCAGTCTCGAAGAGATCGACGATCAGCTGCTCACCGATCTGGCGCGCCTCGAGCCGCACGGGCCAAGCAACGCGGAGCCGATCTTTCTGGCCCGGCAGGTGACCGTGCAGTCCAGGCGCGTCGTCGGCGAGAGCCACCTCCGCCTCTTCCTGCGACAGGGTGGTCGCGGTTTCCCGGCAATCGGGTTTGGGCTGGCCGATGCGCCGATCGACCAGGGCGCGACGCTGGATGTCCTGGTTTCACCTGAGTACAACGAGTGGAACGGATCGGTCACGCTGCAATTGCGACTGCGCGATTTCCGGCGCAGCTCATAGGGCCTGCGGCCGGCGTCCCTTCTATGGCCCGCTCCCGTTGGTCGCTGCGCCGTTACCACGGACGATAGGCTGCTGGCAGTTGGGGGGTGCTTCTGGGCACTTGAGACGGTCAAGCCCCCCGTCGGCTTGACTGTCTCAAAAGCGCATGTTAGCCGTTTTGCCGCTGGGTCCTTGAGCGATCACACCGTCGCGAGTCATCAGCCATGGACAGAGAAGATACGATTCTGAACAGCAAGGATGTCGCGTGCATCCTCGACCTGAGTCCAGACACCGTCAATGAATTCGCCCGCAAGAGTATTCTCCCTGCCTTCAAGAAGGGGCGGCAGTGGCGGTTTCGCAAGCGCGATATTGCGATTTTCAAGCGTCAGCTACGCGGCGATACTGCAGCCTGAGGACCCCCAAGGTACACGCTTTGCAGTATAGGGCGACCGGGGAAAGCGGAGGGTACATGGCAAGCCTTGAAGAAGTCCAAGCACACGAGAGCAAGCTGTACTACGAGTTATCGCATTTCTATGACCGCGTCTTCACCCGGGTTTTCTCGCCGCGCATCGAGCAGGTGATCCGCTCGTTGAGCATCGAGCCCGGGGCACGCGTGATCGAGGTGGGTGCGGGCACCGGCCTCTCCTTCGCCGCGTACCCCGCGCATTGCCAGGTCACCGGAATCGACCTCGCCCCGGAAATGCTGGAGAAGGCGCAGGAGAAAATCGACCGCAACGGCTGGCGCCACTTGAAGGTCATCGAAATGGATGCCCTGGATCTGAAGTTCCAGGACAACTCATTCGATTATGCCATGGCCTTTCACGTCGTCAGCGTCGTCCCGGACGCCGCGCGCTTGATGCGCGAGGTGCTGCGGGTCACCAGGCCTGGGGGAACGGTGGTCATCATCAATCACTTCCGCAGCCGCAATCGCCTGCTCGCCACGCTCGATAGATTGGTGGAGCCGATCTGGCGCCGGCTCGGCTGGCACACGCTCAGCTTGGACGAAGTGGTTGGAGGTATGCCGTTGACCATCGAACGCGCCTACAAGCTGTCCTCGCGCTCGCTGTTCACGATCGTCATCGCCAAGAATCGAAAATCGGAACAGCCGAACAGACAACAGACAACAGACGGGGAACGAACCCCGAAACGCGCCGTCGGCTGATTCCCTGTGCGCCGCCTGTCGCCTCCGTTCGTCCCCTGCTTTGTTTCGAATCTGCTGGTCTGTTGTCTGACCGTCTGTCCTCTGTTGTCTTCTTAATGGCGTCGGCCACTTGCCGGTACGTAGGGAATGATCCCGTGGCGCACCAGCCAGCGCGCGTCGCGCTCGCTCCGCGTGTACATCCAGCGCGTATAAACCCGCAGCGTGTGGACATCACCCCGAAACAGCTCTTGGAAGCTAATCTCCGCCAACACGCGCACGAAGTCCGGAAAGCGTTCCTCCAACTCGGCGAACAAGTCGCCCGGAATGGCGCCGACGTCGCTCGAGAGCGCTGACAGCTGGCCGTAGGCGGTACGGCCGAGTTGCATGTAGTAGTCGCTACTCGTCAGCTTGCGGTGCAGACTCTCCATGAAGAGGCCGGAAACAAAGAGCGCCGTGTCAGCGACGCGCTTGAGCTTCCCATACCGATGCGGCAACGGGCTGTGAAACGATTCCAGGTACTCCAGCGCTAGCGGCCGTTCAAACCAATCGCGCTCCGTGTGCGCAAAGCCTTCGAGGAGGTTCACCAGGTAAAACTCGGTATCCGGACTCGATCGGACTTCCTGGCTGCGCATCGCCCCCTGGAGCAGATCGCGGAAGAACTCAGTAAGGTTGTTTTGCATCAGCGTACCCGCCGTCATTGCCACCACCTCATCATCTCCCTGCCGCTCTGGCCTACGGTCGTCAGAACCATCAACTCAGAATCCTCGTGATCGATTGTCGGGGACGTCATCCCGAAATGCAAGGCGAAATTCAGGCGGAGCAGCGTGGACGAGAATTCGTCAATTGTGAGTCCGCAGACCTTCGGCTATACTCGGCCGACTTGCTGCAATCAGGAAAGGTACATTCCGTAGATGGCTAATCGAAAGCAACAGCTGCGAACCCTGGTCTTGATCCTCGTCGTGACCGGAGTGCTGTGGTTCGGCGGGCGCACCGTTGGCCGGGTCTCGGCGGTCGCCAAGGAAACATACGAGAACATCGAGGTCTTCACCAATGTGCTGGCCTTGGTCCAAAAGAATTACGTCGATCCCGTCAGCACAAAGCAGTTGATTGATGGCGCCATCACCGGGATGCTCAACGCACTCGACCCGCACAGCTCCTACTTGCCTCCGGAGATGTACAAGGAGCTGCAGGTCGACACGCGCGGCAGCTTTGGCGGCTTGGGAATCGAGATCACCACGCGCAATTCGGTACTGACCGTGGTTTCACCGATCGAAGACACCCCCGCGTACAAGGCGGGCGTCAAACCTGGTGATCAGATCATCAAGATCGAGGATGAATTCACCAAGGACATGCCGCTCGTCGAAGCCGTCAAGAAAATGCGCGGCCCGAAGGGGACCAGCATCAAACTCACCTTGCGACGCGAAGGCGCACCCAAGCTCATCGACCTGACGCTCACGCGTGAAGTCATCAAGATCCAAAGCGTCAAGAGCCGCTTGCTTGAAAATGGGTACGGGTATCTACGGGTGACGCAGTTCCAGGAGCGCACCGACGACGATCTGCAGCGGCACTTCGCCGAGCTCGAAAAAGAGAACGGCGGACCGCTCTCGGGCCTGGTGCTGGACCTGCGCAACGATCCCGGCGGGCTGCTCACCCAAGCCATCAAAGTGGCGGACGAGTTCATCGATTCGGGTCTGATCGTGTACACCGACGGCCGCCTGGAAAGTCAGAAGCAGAAATATTTCGCGCATAAGGCCGGCAGTCACACCGAGTTCCCGATGGTGGTGCTGGTGAACGGCGGCAGCGCCAGCGCTTCCGAGATCGTTGCCGGTGCCCTGCAAGATCACAAACGCGCTTTGGTGCTCGGCACACAGACCTTCGGCAAGGGGTCGGTGCAAACCATCCTGCCACTCGAGGAGAACGCCGCAGTACGCTTGACGACGGCGCGCTACTACACGCCGAATGGGCGCTCGATCCAGGCGACCGGTATCACGCCCGACATCGTGCTCGACAACCCCATCGTCCAAGCCAAGGCCGAAGGCGGCCGCGGCTTCCCTATGGTTCGCGAGGAGAATCTACCGCGTCACTTCGAGCAGAAGGGCAAGGGCGCTCCCGGCAATCCCGAGGAGTCCGCCCCCAAGACGGACGAGGAACCGGACGAAAACCTGGCGGTGCACGAAGGCGAGCTCGGCAAGGATCCGCAACTCGACCGTGCGTTGGAGTTGCTCAAGAGTTGGAACGTCTTCAAGACGGTGGTCGCCCAGAGTGGCTCGTAAGCCCCTCTGCGGCGGCGTCATGCCGGCTGCAAAACGGTGAATGCTGAATGGTGAATGGTGAATTGGCTCCGGATTCGACGTGCGCCATTCACTGTTCTGCATGGTTTTTTGAGCCTGTGCGTATCCGTTGGGATAGGACTGCTGTTGTACGTCGATGTAGTCCTGTTGCAGAGCGATAGCGCACCCATCATCAGTCCAACGCCACCACCGCGCAGCGCCGGCAACTGGACCACTCAACTCCCCGCGAGTATCGACCGCGTTACCCAGGCGCTGGCGCAGTTACCGATCGTCCTGCCCACGCCGCGTGAAGAGCCGCAAGGCTCAGGCGCCTTGCGCTGGCAGCTGCGACGCTATGAGCTGACCCTGCCCGCGCCGGAGAAGCCGGACGCCATTGCCGAATTGTTTGCCCCCATCCACACCGCCGCGCCCGACACCACCGTTGAGGTCACCGAGAATGCCGGCGGCGCGCAGGTGCAAATCGGTATCGACGGTTTGCTCACCCATCGCCTGACCCTGCACTGGCTCAACCACCGGCCGCGGGCCGCGATCATCATCGACGACCTGGGCAACGATCTTCGCGTCGCGCGCGAGCTCGCGGGCCTCGGCGCTCCGCTGACCTTTGCCGTCATGCCGGCGCGCCCGTTTTCCAAGGAGGTGGCGGAGCTCGCATCCTTGCTCGGGCAGGAGGTCCTGGTGCACCTCCCGATGGAAGCGGAGAGCGGCGAAGACTTTGGCGCGGACAACGTGCTGCAGATCGATGCGGATCACGATGAGATCGTGCACACCGTCGATCTGGAGCTCGCCGCGGTGCCGCACGCCGCGGGGGTGAACAATCACATGGGATCGCGCTTCACCGCGGACCCCGAACGCATGCGCTGGGTGCTCGAACGCGTCAAAGCCGCGGGGCTGTTCTTCATCGACAGCCGGACGACCCCGCACAGCATCGCCTGTCAGGTGGCCGCCAGCTTGCCGCTGGCGTGCGCGGAACGCAGCGTGTTCCTGGACGATGTCGACGACGACATGGCAGTGCGCGACCAGCTGCGCAGCGTGTTGACGCTGGCCCGCACGCGCGGCGACATCATCGCCATCGGCCATCCGCGTCCGGCAACCCTGAACGCGCTGCGCGCCGTGCTGCCTGAGTTCGGCGCCGCGCAGGTGGAGCTGGTGCCCGTATCGGCCATCGTCAATCAGCCATCCTTGTCCCGCCGCTGAGGCTTCTGTTACAGTCGGCCGCATGCAATTGCCCCTTGGCATGCCGGCGATGGTCACCCCGCTGACGGTGTCGCAACTCGCGCAGCGCGTGCGCGAGGCGCTCGAGCTCGGCCTCGGCGACTGCTGGGTGGTCGGCGAGATCTCCAACTTTCGTGTGCCACCCTCGGGGCATTTCTACTTCATTCTGAAGGACGGACGCAGCCAGATCGCCGCCGTCATGTTTCGCTCCGCCAACCAAGCGCTCCCGTTCCGTCCGGAAGACGGCATGGAGGTGACGGTGCGCGGCCGCGTCAGCCTCTACGAGGTGCGCGGCAATCTCCAGCTCTACGTCGATAGCATGGAGCCGCGTGGTCTCGGCAGCATGCAATTGGCGTTGGAGCAACTCAAGAAGCGGCTCGCTGTGGAAGGGCTGTTCGATGAGAGCCGCAAGCGCCCGCTGCCGTTCCTCCCGCAGGGCGTGGGCATCGTCACGGCACTCCGGGGCGCCGCGATCCACGACATGCTCGTCGTGCTGCGCCACCGCCTGCCCGGGGTGCGCATTGTCGTCCGCCCCGTACGCGTGCAAGGCAAGGAGGCGCCGGTCGACATCGTGCAAGGCATTGGTGAGCTCAACCGCCTGGGCGCCATCGACGTCATCATCGTCGGGCGCGGTGGCGGCTCGCTCGAAGACCTGTGGGCTTTCAACGACGAGCGGGTGGCACGGGCCATTGCCGCCTCGAGCGCACCGGTCGTGTCCGCCGTGGGCCACGAGATCGATGTCACGGTCGCCGACCTCGTCGCCGACCGCCGCGCGCCGACGCCGACCGCCGCGGCAACGCTGGTGGTGCCCGACCGGCGTCAGCTCGCGCAGTGGCTCGATCAAACGGCGCTGGCGTTGCGCGCCGCGGCCTTGCGGTTGATTCGCCGCCGGCGTGAGGCAGTGGCGGTTCAGGCACGCCAGCTGCGCGATCCACGGCGGGCGCTGAAGATCCTTCGGCAACGCATCGACGAGCTGAACGAGCGGGCCCTGCGCGCCGCCACAACCGGCGTACGGCAGGCACGCCAACGTCTCCGCGGCGCCGCCGAGCGCATGCAGGCACTCAGTCCACTGGCCGTACTGGAGCGCGGCTACAGCATCACCCGCCGGGTCGACGACGGCAGCGTCGTGCGCGATGCCACCGGGCTCGCTGACGGTGACGCGCTGCAGCTGACATTCGCGCACGGCGCGGCGCGGGTGCGCGTCGACGGGTCGCAAGGATGAGGGAACGAGCATGAAGGACAGGAGAGACGAACAGCCATTCGACCAGGGCATGGCGGAGCTCGAAGCCGTCGTCGCGCGGCTCGAGAGCGGCGAGCTGCCACTGGAGGACGCGCTGGCGGCCTTCGAAACCGGTGTGACCTTGGTGCGCCTGCTCAACGAACGGCTCAATGCGGCGGAGGCCCGCGTCGAGGTGCTCGGCCGCGACACCAACGGACGGCTGGCGCTGGAGCCACTGGATCCCGCCGCGGGCGGCAAGGAGTAGCGCCGTGAAGCTCGAGCCGTACCTGGAACGACGGCAGCAGCAGATCGACCGCTTTCTGGAGCGCTGCGTCCCATCCTCGCATCCCGACAAGCTCACGCAGGCGATGCGCTACACCCTGTTTTCCGGCGGCAAACGTATTCGGCCGATTCTCGCGTTGGCCGCCGGCGACACGGTGGGTGCCGAAGCCGGCCGGGTCCTGCCCTTTGCATGCGCCATCGAGCTCATCCACACCTATTCGCTCATTCACGACGATCTTCCGGCGATGGACAACGACGCGCTCCGTCGCGGCAAGCCGACGAGCCATCTGGTGTTCGGCGAAGGCTTGGCCATTCTCGCGGGCGATGGTTTGCTGACCGAAGCCTTCCGCATCATGGCCGAAGCGGCGGCAAAACCCGGCGCCGACCCCGCACGCAGCCTCCAGGTCCTTGCCGAAGTCGCCAAGGCCGCCGGGGCGCGTGGCATGGTGGCGGGACAGGCGGCGGATATGAGCGCGGAGAATTCCCCCGCCGACCTGCCGACCGTCGAGTGGATCCACATCCGCAAGACCGGCGCCCTGATTCGCGCCGCGGCGCGTGCCGGCGCCATCCTCGGTGGTGCCCAAGGCGAGCAGCTGCGACGGATCACGCGCTACGCCGACGGGATCGGGCTGGCGTTTCAGATTGCCGATGACATCCTCGACGCCGAGGGGTCCGCCGCGGTCACCGGCAAGCAGGGCGGCGGCGACCAGGTGCGTCACAAGGCCACCTTCCCTGCCCTCCTCGGTCTGTCCGCCGCCAAGGAACGGGCGCGCGAGCTCCTCCACAATGCGCTGCGCGAGCTCCGACCGTTCCATGAGCGCGCCGAGCCGTTGCGGGCAATCGCGCGCTTCGTGGTCGGGCGCGCCTGCGCCGCGTAATGCCCGCCAAGCGGGTCCGCGTCGACAAGCTGCTGGTGGACCGCGGCCTTGTCGGCAGCCGCGAGCGGGCACGGCGGCTGGTCATGTCGGGCGAGGTATGGCTCGCCGATCAACGGCTCGCGAAGCCGAGCGACCTCGTAGCCGTCGATGCCGCGATTGAGGTGCGCGGCGCCGACATTCCCTTCGTCAGCCGCGGCGGACTCAAGCTGCAAGCCGCGCTCGATCACTGGCGCATCGACGTGCACGGAGTGGTGGTCGCCGACATCGGCGCGTCCACCGGTGGATTTACCGATTGCGTGCTGCAGCGCGGCGCGCGCCACGTGTACGCCGTCGATGTCGGCTACGGCCAGTTTGCCTGGAAGCTGCGGCAGGACATGCGCGTCACCCTCTTCGAGCGCGCCAACATCCGCACGTTTGAAGCGGCGCAGCTGCCGGAAGCCATCGACCTCGTGGTGATCGACGTGTCGTTCATTTCCTTGCGCCTCGTTTTGCCCACTGCAATCGGACTGCTGCACCCGGGCGGCGGTGTCGTAGCACTGGTCAAACCGCAATTCGAGGTCGGCAAGGGCGAGGTCGGCAAGGGCGGCGTGGTGCGCGATCCGGCGCAGCACCAGGCCGTCGTGCAGGCCATTGCGGAATGTGGCGCACACCTTGGGCTGCACGGCCACGGGGTGTGCGAATCTCCAATCGTGGGTCCGAAGGGCAATCGCGAGTTCTTTTTGTATTTCACATTGCAATAGGGGTTGCCGGATCATCGGCTTGCCGCCTGTAACATTGAGGCGACTACATTTTCATCGCTGCTGGACACATGAGCCTGCATCTTGGGCATCTGGATGAGTCAGCAATGTCTCCGGAACATCACCGCAGTCGTTTTTGTATTGGCACGACACCTGCTTTCGACGGAGGCAGCGAGGGACGGCGGCAATGATCAAGCTTACTTGGCTCCCACATTGGCGAGCGTATGTAGTGCGGCTCGACGGTCAGATGATCGGCATGATCCGTTGCAAGGTACCGACACCGTTTCGCGGCGCTGTAGAGTTTTCCTGATCCGGGCTGCCCCGAACGACTGGAGAAGACAAGAGACAACGACCCAACATTCTTTGCTTATCGCGCTCACAACCCCCCCGGTTGTGTTGACCGTTCGGACAGAGTTCCTTGGCTCCCCCAAGGGCTCTGTCCGAACTCCCCCCCTCCTGCTCACACTACATTGAATCCTGACTTTTGATTTCCGGTTTCGTCGTTTTCCGTTTTCCATTCTCTTCACTACACTCAACGCGACATGCGCGCCTTGCTCTGGGATGGCAATGTTGCACAAGTGGTCGATCATCCTCGTCCGCAACCAGCAGACGGTGTCGCCATCGTGCGGGTCAGTGTCGCCGGCATTTGCAACACCGACCTCGAGTTGGTGAAAGGCTACATGGGATTCCGTGGGGTGCTGGGCCACGAGTTTGTCGGTACCGTCTCGGAAGGTGCCGCCGATTGGTATGGGCAGCGCGTCGTCGGAGAAATCAACTTCGCATGCGGCCACTGTGCAATGTGTAACCGCGGCTTGCAACGGCATTGCCCGACCCGACGCGTCATGGGCATTCTCAACGCCGATGGTGCGTTCGCCGAATACGTCGCGGTGCCTCTGGCAAACCTGCATCGTGTTTCCGGCGCGGTCGACGACGAGCAGGCGGTTTTCACCGAGCCGCTTGCCGCCGCCTTCGAGATCCTCGATCAAGTGTCACTGGCACCCGGCACCGACTGTGTCGTGCTCGGTGACGGCAAGCTGGGGCTCCTGGTCGCTCAAGTGTTGTTTCAAGCGGGCGTCCGCGTGCTGGCGGTTGGCAAGCATGACGACAAGTTGGCCCTCCTGCGGCGGCGCGGCGTCGAGACGGTGTTGCTCTCCGCGTGGCGTCGGACGCCCGTCGATGTCGTCGTCGAGGCGACCGGCTCGGCAGCCGGGTTGAGCATGGCAATCGCCGCCACCAAGCCGCGCGGCACATTGGTGCTAAAGAGCACCGTCGCCGAGGTCACGACGCTCAACCTGGCACCGCTGGTGATCAACGAGATCAGCGTCGTCGGTTCACGTTGCGGCCGCTTCGTGCCGGCGCTGCGTGCGTTGGAGACTGGCAGCGTTGATGTCGCGCCACTCATCTCCGCGCAGCTTTCGCTCAACCACGGCGTCGAGGCATTGCGACGCGCGGCGGCACCGGGGACGCTCAAAGTCTTGTTGCGGCCGACATAGGTTCCCCGCACCTTCAGCTTTCGCTTCAGTGTGCTAACTACACCGCACCATGGATTCCCTGGCGACCGTTCTGCGCCGCATTCCGATCTTCCAAGATCTTCCGCCCGGCAGCTTCGCTCGGATCATTGCCGACTTGCGTGAAGAGCGTTACGCGGCGGGGACGGTGATCTGCTACGAGGGCGAACCGGCGCACGATTTCTACATCATCAAATCGGGCCACGTCGAAGTGCTGAGCAACCGCGGCGGCAATGAGCGTGAGTTGGTCGCCGTCAACGGTCCGAGCGACTGGTTTGGCGAACGGGCGCTGTTCGCCGACCGCCTGCGTTCGGCCACCGTCGTCGCCCGTACCGAGGTCATCCTGTGGCGCCTGACGAAGGAAAAATTCGATGCGCTGATCGAAGAGAATCCCTGGCTCATCTGGCACTTCACCCAGGTGCTCAGCGACCGCCTGCATCGCGGCAACCAAGAGCTGTCGAAGATGCACGCCGCATTCAACGTGCAGATGCACGCGCTGTTGGGCGCCCAGTCGCCGGCACGCCAGGAGTTCCTGTTGCGCACCGCCGTGCTGCGCGGGCTCGATGCGCCCATCGTTGCGGGGTTGCTCGGCCCCGACGGTACGGCCGAGCTGCTCGCCGACCTCGAAGCCGACGGCGCCTTCGTGGTGCGCCACGACGCCGGCACCAGCTACCTCGACGCGGTGCGGGAATTCCTGCTCGCGCGTCTGACGACCGAGATCGGTGCGGCGGAAGTCGCCCGCTTGCAGCGGCGGGCGGCCGCGCTGTACGAGGGCGCGGGACGCTGGGACCAGGCCATCGATCACTACATCGACGCGGGCGAAGCCCGCAGCGCGGCGCATCTCCTGGCGCAGCACATTGATGATGTGCTCGGCGAGGGCCGCATCGACCTACTCCGCATGTGGCTCACTCGCTTGCCGGCCGATTTGATCGCCACCGAGCTGCCCGGCGTGCGCGACCGCATGGAAGCCGCGCTGCTTCCGATACATGCCGACACCAGCGTGGAGGCCGTGCGACCCACGCCGCCGGGAGCGCGCCGTTTGTGGATCAGCGCCACCGTCGGCGTGGTGGCAGGCGCGGGCATCTGGGTGACGCCGCCATTTGAAGGCTTGACGGCAAATGGCATGCACATGCTCGGGCTGCTTGCCTGGGCCGCCGTCTTCTGGGCGTTCGACGTCTTGCCTGACTACGTCGTCGGGCTGGTGATGATCATTGCCTGGATCCTGTTCAAGATTGTCCCGCCGGAGGTTGCCGTGTCCGGCTTCACCGCCGGTCCCTTCTTCTTGATCATCGGCGTGCTGGGCATCGGCGCTTCCTTGCAAAGCTCCGGCTTGCTCTTCCGCCTGGCGCTCAACGTCTTGCGCCGCTTTCCGCTCACACACCGAGGTCAGCTGATGGGGGTGGCGCTGAGCGGCACCGTGATGAATCCAGGTATCCCCGACAGCACCTCCGGCGCGGCGATTGCCGCCCCGATCGTCCTGGCCGTCAGCGATTCCCTCGGCTACGCCCGCGGCAGCAACGGCTCGGCATCATTGGCCATGGCCGCGGTGCTCGGCTTCGGACAGATGTGTCCCTTCGTGTTGACCGGGGCGTCTGAAAACCTACTGGCGTGGGGACTCCTCCCACCAGCGGCGCACGATCAAGTGACCTGGATGGGATGGGCGTATGCCGCATTACCGCTCGGCATCACGACCTTCATCCTGGGGTTCGCGGCAACCGTGTTTCTCCTGCCGCCGGAGACGCAGCCGACGACATCGCGCAGCTTGATCGAAACGCAGATCGAAGCCTTGGGTCCGCCGTCACGCGCCGAGATCGTCAACGGTGCGGTGCTGCTCGCCGCCATGATCGGCTGGTTGACCGAGCCGCTGCATGGCGTGGATGTCGCCTGGGTTGCGATGATCGGTCTGGCGGTGTTGCTGGCGGCCAACCTGCTCGACCGCATGACGTTCCGTTCCGGCATCTACTGGGACTTTCTGTTCTACCTCGGCGCCGTCCTGAGCCTCACCGGCGTGGTTCGCAACCTGGGCGTCGACACCTGGGTGATTCGTCTGTTGACGCCGGTGCTCGAGCCGCTGGCCGCACAACCGGCGCGTTTTCTTATGGTCATGGCGCTCGCGGTGTTCGCCGCGCGCTTCATCCTGCCGAGTATTCCACTGGTTTCGATCCTGATCATTACCGTGGTACCGATCGCCGCCGCGGCGCATATTGCTCCGCTGGCGCTAACCATCGTCATCTGCACGAGTGTGACCGTGTGGTTCCTTCCCTACCAAAGCACCTACTACCTGGCGCTCTACTTCGGGACAAAAGAGAAGGCCTTCAGCCACGGTCAGGTGCGCGCCCTGGCGTGGACCTACGGAGCGATCTACTTGGTGGCGATTGCCGTCGCCATTCCATTCTGGCGGCATCTGGGAATGCTGCCGTGAGCGACCTGCGGTCGGCGTCATTTCTATGGTCCGCTCCCCGATGGGTCGCTGCACGCGACCAAGCCAGACCGGCTGCTCACCGAACAATGCCAACTCACCTCACATGGCCGGCTTCACTTCAGCGCAAAACTCCGGATGTGCCGTCAGCCACGCCGCCGCGCCGCGGATCGATTCTTCGTTCTTCTTGTTGATGAAGCGGTAGATCGGTGCTTCGAACCAGCGCAGCACCGGGGTGGTCATGTGGAACGATTCCCTGAAGCGGATGCGCGTGCGGCTTGGCCCGAGGGCTTCGAGCGACATGGAGCCGCTCAGGCCGGTCCGGAGCATGACATAGTCGTAGCCGCGGTTGGGTTTCACATTGCTGACCAGCTCGAACGATTCGCCACGTCTGCCGAAGGGCAGCGGATAGATGACCTTGCGCAGCAAGCCGTTGCCATCGGCGTCGCCGGGATACACGATCTCGACGTCGAGCACGCTCGGCGCGTACTCCTTCCACAAGTCGTAGCGTTGGAACAGCGACCAGATACACGCCGCAGCGAACGGCATCTCCGTATCAAACTCGTGGTGGCGCACCGCCTGGTCCTCAATTGACAGAGACAACAGACAACAGACGCAGAGACAACAGACGAGAAGTGATGCCGCCAGGGGCCGACGTCTGTTGTCTGTCGTCTCCCAGTCTGTTGTCTCTCTTACCGCATCTCGTAGCCCATCGGCAGATTGATTTGCTTGCCTTCGAGGTAGGCCGACAAGCCTTCGGGGCCGAGCTCGCGGCCCAGCCCGGATGCCTTGAAGCCGCCGAACGGCGCACTGAACTCCATGGCAAAGCCATTGACGGTGTATGTGCCGGTGCGAACGCGGCGCGCGATGTCCAGTCCGGTCTCGATATCATCGCACCACACGGAGCCCGACAGGCCGTAGTCGGACTCGTTGGCAATGCGGACGGCGTCGTCGATGTCGTCGTAGGGAATGACGGCAAGCACCGGCCCGAAGATCTCTTCCTGGGCGATGCGCATCCGATTGTCGACGTCGACGAACACGGTGGGCTCGACGTACCAGCCCTTCGTCAATCCTTCGGGACGTCCGCCACCGCAGGCGACCCGCGCGCCTTCGTCCTTGCCGATGCGAATGTATCCCTCGACGCGTTCGCGCTGGCGTGCGGCGACCAGCGGGCCGCACAGAGTCGACGGGTCCATCGGATCCCCGACCTGCACACTGCGCATGGCGTCGACCAGGGCATCGGCGACCTCGCGGTAGCGGGCACGTGACGCCAGAATGCGCGTTTGCGCGACACAGGCCTGCCCATTGTTCATGATCGCCGCCGGGAGCACGCCCCAAATCGTGGACGAGAGATCCGCATCGTCGAGGATGATGGCCGCCGACTTTCCCCCCAGCTCCAGCGTCACGCGCTTCAGCTGTTCGCCGCAGATGGCGGCGACGTGGCGACCGGCGGCGGTGCTGCCGGTGAATGACACCTTGTCGATGCCGCGGTGCCGCACCAGATGCTCGCCGACTTCGCGCCCCGCCGGAACGATGTTCACCACTCCCGGCGGCACGCCGGCAGCGCGAATCGCATCGGCCAGGATGATCGCGTCGAGCGGGGTTTCCGGCGCCGGCTTCAGCACCACCGTGGCGCCCGCGGCCAGCGCCGGCCCCAGCTTCAGCATGGTGATGAAGAGCGGGACGTTCCATGGGATGATGCCGGCAACCACGCCGACCGGTTCGCGGCGCACCAGGGTCGGCCCCTGCATTCCGGGCCGCACCTCCTCGAACGGATAGGTGCGTGCCAGGCCGACGAAGTAGTCGAGCACCATGTTCGCAGCCAGCACCTGACCCATGTTCGAGAACGAAATCGGCGCGCCCATTTCATTGGTAATGGTGACGGCCAGCTCGACGGAACGTTCCTGCAGCAACGCCAGGAGGCGCGCCATCACGTCGGCGCGCTCCGCGGCCGCCATGCGCGGCCACGGCCCACGGTCGAAGGCGGCGCGCGCGGCGGCCACCGCGCGATCCATATCGGCCTCACGGCCTTCGGCGACGCGCGCGATCACCGCCTCGCTGTGCGGCGAGATCACCTCCAACGTGGCGTTGGTTGCAGGTTGCACCCAGTCCCCGTCGATGAAGAGCCGTTCCTGTAGCTGCATGAATTCCTCCTCCGGATCGAGCCGTATTCCCACAAGAACGCGGCGCAAGCAATACGCCACAGACTGAGAGCGGCGGCGTCTGACGCGTGTTGACTTGGGCGCGGCCAACTCACTATAGGCAATACATATAGCTCAGCCACGCAGTGCGACCGAGTGACGTCGTTGTTGGCGCCCATTTCGAACAAGGAGGAAGCGCTATGGCAGTTACCAACCTTCAGCCAGCTTACAAAGGGCTCGATCCCGCGGTCCGCCAATTCATCTCCGGACGCACGCGCAACATGTTGATCGACGGCAAGTGGGTGGCGGCAGCATCGGGCAAGACCTTTACGACCTACGACCCGGCAACGGAAGCGCCGCTCGCGGAGGTCCCGGCGGGCGACAAAGAAGATGTCGACCGTGCCGTACGGGCCGCGCGCCGCGCGTTCGCAGGTGGGCCCTGGCGGCGCATGACGCCGTCGGAACGCGGCCGCGCCTTGTGGAAACTCGCCGACCTCATCGAGCAGCATACCGAGGAGTTCGCCCAGCTCGAGACCCTCGACAATGGCAAGCCGCTCGCCGTCGCGCGGGTCGCCGATATTCCCCTGGTTGTCGATCACTTCCGTTACTACGCGGGTTGGGCGACGAAAGTCGAAGGTGAAACCATCCCTGTCTCAACGCCGGGCCAGCGCTTTCTCAACTACACGCTGCGTGAGCCCGTCGGTGTGGTTGGCCAAATCATTCCGTGGAACTTTCCGTTGCTCATGGCGGCATGGAAGCTCGGTGCCGCGCTCGCCTGCGGGAACACCATCGTACTCAAGCCGGCTGAGCAAACCCCGCTCTCCGCGTTGCGCCTCGGCGAGTTGCTCGACGATGCCGGCATTCCGCCGGGGGTGGTGAATATTGTCGCCGGTTTTGGCGAAACCGCCGGCGCCGCGATTGCCGCGCATCCGGATCTCGACAAGGTGGCGTTCACCGGATCGACGGAGGTCGGCAAGGAAATCATGCGCGCCGCCTCCGGCAACTTGAAACGGGTGTCGCTCGAGCTCGGTGGCAAGTCGCCGAACATTGTGTTTGCCGACGCGGATCTTGATGAAGCTGCGGTCGGCGCCGCGTCGGCGATTTTCTTCAACCATGGGCAGTGCTGCTGCGCGGGCTCGCGGTTGTTCATCGAGCAGAAGGCGTACGACAAGCTCGTCCCGAAGTTGATCGAGTACTCGGAGAAGATCAAGCTCGGACCCGGCATGGACCTGACAACCGAAATGGGGCCGCTGGTGTCGAGCGAACAGTACGAGCGCGTCACCGGCTATCTCGCGAAAGGCAAACAGGAGGGGGCGAAGGTTGCCGCCGGCGGCGGGCGGCCGAAGGAGCTGGACAAGGGCTATTTCGTGAAGCCCACGGTGTTCACCGACGTGCGGGCAGATATGAAGGTGACGCGCGAAGAGATCTTTGGACCCGTGGTCTGCGCGATTCCATTCAAAGACGCGGCGGAAGTCGCGGCGGCGGGCAATGACACCACGTACGGCCTCGCCGCCGCAGTGTGGACACGCGATATCCAGAAAGCCCATCGCATGGCTGAGACGCTCAAGGCTGGCACGGTGTGGATCAATTGCTACAACGTGTTCGACGCCGCCTCGCCATTCGGGGGCTATAAGCAGAGCGGTTTTGGAAGGGAGATGGGCAAAGCGGCACTGGACATGTACACACAGATCAAGAGCGTCTGGGTCAATCTCGGGGCACACACCGCCAACGGCGGGTGAGAGCCTGCGGCCAGCGTCATTGCGGCGACCCGCTCCCTTCGATCATCGCGGGCTGCCACATCGTTAGAAGGTTGTGAAGAGTGTGCGCCGCGCGGTTCATCGGCCGTGCGGCGCATTTGTTGAGGTAAACACGCAAAGGAGAGAAGCAATGAAGGATTGTCGTCAGTTCTACATCGATGGGCAGTGGGTCAGCCCCATCAAGGCCCATGATTTTCCAGTCACCAACCCAGCCACCGAAGCGCAGATCGCGGTCATCTCGCTCGGCACTGCTGCTGATGTCGACAAAGCCGTCGCCGCGGCCAAGCGGGCGTTCGCGACGTATGCGGAGACCACGACCGAGGAGCGCGTCGCGATTTTGCAGCGCATCATCGAGGTCTACCAGTCGAAGTATGAGGAAATGGCAGAGACCATTTCTCAGGAAATGGGCGCTCCGATGTGGCTGGCGCGCGCAGCACAAGCCGCCGCCGGGCTGGGGCATTTGTTCGAGATGCAACGTGTCCTCAGTAGCTACAAGTTCGAAGAGCTCAAAGGCTCGACGCTGATGCGCAAGGAGCCGATCGGCGTGTGTGGGCTCATCACCCCGTGGAATTGGCCGGTCAACCAGATCGCCTGCAAGGTCGCACCGGCGTTGGCCGCCGGCTGCACGATGGTGCTCAAGCCCAGCGAGATTGCGCCCCTGTCCGGGTACCTCTTCACGCAGATTCTCCATGAGGCCGGGGTTCCGGCCGGCGTCTTCAACATGGTGAACGGTGACGGCCCCACCGTCGGTGCGGCGATTTCCTCGCACCCGGACGTGGATATGGTGTCGTTCACGGGATCGACGCGCGCCGGGGTCGCGGTCGCCACGGGGGCGGCGCCCACGGTGAAACGGGTGACCCAGGAGCTCGGCGGCAAGTCGGCCAACATCATTCTGGACGACGCGGACATTGAGGCGGCGGTCATGGCAGGCGTGCAGAGCTGCGTGATGAACACCGGCCAGTCCTGCAACGCGCCAACTCGGATGCTCGTGCCACGTGCCAAGATGGCGCAGGCGGCCGCGGCCGCGAAGCAGGCGGCAGAAGCAGTCAAGGTCGGCGATCCGACCGCCGACGGCGTGACCATCGGCCCACTGGCGAACGCAACGCAATTCGAGAAAGTGCAGAACCTCATCAAGAAAGGTGTTGCCGAAGGCGCCGAGCTGGTGACCGGCGGACCGGGTCGCCCGGACGGGATCAGCAAGGGCTACTTCGTCAAGCCGACGGTCTTCGCCAATGTCCGTAACGATATGACGATCGCGCGCGAGGAGATCTTCGGGCCCGTGCTCTCGATCATCCCCTACGACAACGAGGACGACGCCGTCCGCATCGCCAACGATACCCCGTACGGACTGTCGGGCTATGTCACCGCCGGCAACATCGAGCGCGCCCGCGGCATCGCCAAGCGCATTCGATCCGGCAACGTCCACGTCAACGGGGCGCAGCCCGATTTCAGCGGCGCATTCGGCGGCTACAAACAATCCGGCAACGGCCGTGAATGGGGCGAAGCCGGATTCCAAGAATTTCTCGAGCTGAAAGCCGTCTTCGGATACGGCGGCTGAGCGGCGGCCAGCGGCGGGAACGGTGAGCTCCCGCCGCTGGCTGTCGATTCACAGCCAACTGGTGCCGGCCCTCTCCACCGCGATGTCGGGGCGGCGCTGAGTTGCGGAGTCTCTCCGAGGCCAGCACGCATCGACTGGGACAGACCCACACCGGAACAAGCTCCGCGATTGCCGCAGGGTAATCCACATCGACTGCCGACGATCGTGCGGCAACCCGCAGACCCTCAGGGATGAACGTCGGACTTGTCGTCAGATATGATCATGTCGTATATGCCATGATCATGGCAGCCCCGCTCAGCAACCTCATTCAACGCCATCGGGCCTCGAACGGTTGGTCGCAAGATGCCTTGGCACGTCGCACCGGCCTCTCGCGCGCGGCCATCAGTGCTATTGAGACCAACCGCGTCGTGCCATCGACTGTGGCGGCGCTGGCATTGGCGGCTGCTTTTGGTTGTCGTGTCGAAGATCTCTTTCGGCTGGGGCACGCCGCGCAGCCCGGAGATCCTGAGTGGGCGTGGCCAGCGTGCGTCGATCCGTGCCGCCTCTGGCGGGCCGTTGTCGGGGAACGGACGCTGCTGTATCCGGTCGAGCGGACATTCATGGGTACCCGGGCGGCGGACGGTAGACACCACGGCGGCCGTTTCGAATTTCATCCGCAGGTGGATGCGGATCAGACGCTGGTCATGGCCGGTTGTGATCCGGCGGTCGCCCTCCTCGGTCGGGAGCTGGCGCGCACCGCCCAGGCGCGGCTACTGCCGTTGATCCGCTCCAGTCGCGACGCCCTGGAGCTCCTCCGCCGCAAGCTCGTCCACGTTGCCGGTCTCCACCTCCAAGACCACAATGCCCCCGGAACAAACGCCAACGCCGTCCGGGAGCTCCTGGGACCACACTACACGCTCCTGCGCGTGGCGTGCTGGCAGGAAGGCCTGGCGTTGACGCCGCGGCTCGGCATTCGAACGATCCGATCGGCGACGTCGACCAAGCTCCGCTGGGTGGTGCGCGAAAAAGGGTCGGGCGCGCGCGCGTGCTTGGATACGATTTTCCGCGGCCGCCGCGACGTTCCCGGACGATTCGCTCACGTCGCGACTGACCACGCCGGAGTCGTCGAGACGATCCGCACCGGTTTCGCCCAGGTCGGCGTGTGCATTCGCCTGTGCGCCGTCGAAGCAGGCCTGGATTTCCTCACGGCGCGCGAGGAAGACTACGACCTCTGTTTCCACAACGACCTGCAGAGCGACCCGCGCATCGCGGCGCTGATCGGCGCCATACGATCGCGTGCACTTCGCCAGTCGGTCGGCGGTCTGCCGGGGTACCATACGCGGGAGGCAGGCGAGCTCGTGCTGAGCGGGCGCACATAGTAGGCGAGACGAGATCGTGAAGCCTGCCGCCGTGAAGCGTCGCACTTCATCAACGCGATCGACCCCGGGCTCGCAACGACCAACAACGGCAACAGCGGCAAGCCGCTGCTCGGCAATTCGACGCTGGCGCGCGTACAGTTCGATGCGTTGCTGAAGTTCTGAAGCGCGCTGAAGAAGGAGGCTGGACCCATGCGTACAAGAAGTTGCCAGACCGCAATGCTGGCACTACTGCTCATCGGAATCGCTGCACGCGTACCAGCCCAGCAAGCTGGGAACACGAAGTCGGCAACGGAGACGGTGGCGGTGTTCGCGGCGGCGTCATTGACCCAAGCGTTTCAAGCCATCGCAACCGCCTTCGAACACGGCCATCAGCCAACGAAGGTGGAGCTCAACTTCGCGGGCTCATCGACTTTGGTGCAACAGATTCAACAGGGAGCGCCGGCCGATGTCTTTGCTTCGGCCGACGAGGCAAACATGCAGAAGCTGGTGGAGAGCGGCTCGCTCGCGGCCGCGCCGCAACTGTTTGCCCACAACCAGCTGCAGATCGTCGTCGCCGCCGGCAACCCGAAGCACATCACCGGTCTTGCCGATCTGACGAAGCCGGGTCTGACGATTGCGCTCTGCGCGCCGGCGGTGCCCTGTGGACACTATGCCGTCGAGGCCTTCGGGAAGGCGGGCGTCACCGCACCAGCCGCCAGCCAGGAGCTGGACGTCAAAGCGGTCGTCAACAAGGTGTCGTTGGGGGAAGCGGATGCCGGCGTCGTCTACGTCACGGACGTCCGGGCCGCGGGCCACAAGGTTGAAGGGGTTGACCTCCCCGCGTCAGTCAACGTAATCGCGCGGTATCCGATCGCGGTCGTAAAGAACGCACGCAACGCCGCCGCGGCAGCCGCGTTGGTAAACTTCATCCTGTCACCGGAGGGGCAAAAGGTCCTTGCGAGCTTCGGCTTCCTGCCGCGCTGAGACCTGCGGTCGGCGTCTTTTCTATGGCCCGCTCCCGTTGGTCGAACCTACGGTCGGCGTACTTTCTATGGTCCGCTCCCGTGGTCGCTGCAGACTGCGAGTCCGACAGGGTGCTAGCATGCCTGGCCGTGCGGAAAGCAAATTCCTGTGAGTGGCCGTCGACACGTTGATGCGATTCCACTTGTCGCAGTCGTCTTGAGCAGTGTCGGCGCGGCGATCTTTGTTCTTCCGCTTCTGGGATTGCTGTGGCGCGCCTTGCACCAGGACGTGTGGGGCGTCTTGAGAACGCCCGCCGTGTACACTGCCCTCTGGTTGTCGCTGGTGTGCTCGGTATGCGCGACGGGCTGCTCCGTCGTGCTCGGCCTGCCGCTGGCGTGGGTACAGGCGCGCGTCGAATTCCCAGGGCGCGCGCTCCTTCGCGGCATCACGATGTTACCCATCGTCCTGCCGCCGGTCGTCGGCGGCGTCGCGTTGCTGTTTGCCTTTGGCCGCCGTGGGCTGCTCGGCCAGTGGCTTGACTACGCATTCGACGTGCGCTTGCCGTTTACCACGGCTGGCGCGGTGCTCGCGGAAACGTTCGTGGCGATGCCGTTTTTTGTACTCACCGTGGAAGGGCATTGCGCTCGATGGATCGCCGCCTGGAGGATGCGGCGCGCACGTTGGGCGCTGGACGGTGGACGGTGCTGCGGCGGGTGACGCTGCCGATGATTCGGCCGTCGCTGCAAGCCGGAGCGGTCCTGTGTTGGGCGCGTGCGCTGGGCGAGTTCGGCGCCACCATCACCTTTGCCGGCAACTTCCCCGGACGGACGCAGACGGTCCCGCTCGCGGTGTACCTGGCGCTGGAGACCAGCCCGGAAGCCGGCATCGTACTGAGTCTGGTCTTGCTGGTCATCTCGCTGGCGGTGCTTGTCGGCCTGCGTCGGCACTGGCTGGGAGTCGCGTGAGCCTCGAGGCCTCGGTGCGAGTGGGTCTCGGCACGCTCGCCCTGCACGTCGATCTGCGCGTCGATGATCGCGAGGTCGTCGCCGTGCTCGGCCCCAATGGAGCGGGCAAGACGACCTTCTTGCGTACGCTTGCGGGTCTGATCCCCCTTGATGAGGGACGCATCGTGCTGGACGGTGCCGTCCTTGACGATGTCGCGTCCGGCGTCTTTGTTCCACCCGAGCGGCGGCCGATCGGCGTGGTGTTTCAGGACCACCTCTTGTTTCCGCACCTCACCGCAATGGAGAACATCGCTTTCGGCTTGCGCTGTCACGGGGTGCGCACCGACGAGACGCGCCGTCAGGCGCACCAATGGCTAGAGCGAGTCGGCTTGCTCGACCACGGTCACGCGCGGCCCGCCCAGTTGTCGGGTGGCCAAGCGCAGCGCGTCGCACTGGCGCGTGCATTGGCAATCTCGCCGCGAATGCTGCTGCTCGATGAACCGCTCTCGGCCTTGGATGTGCGCACGCGCGCCGATCTGCGCCGCCTGCTGCGGCATCACCTCGACGCGTTTCCCGGCGTCCGGCTTCTCGTCACGCATGATCCATTCGAAGCGCTCATGCTCGCAACGCGCGTCGTGGTGCTCGAAGCTGGGTGCGTCGTACAGTCTGGAGCGCCGGCGGAGATCACCGAAATGCCGCGCTCGTCGTATGTCGCCGACCTCGCCGGCGTGAATCTGTTTCGCGGCCGCGCCGTGGACGATCACGTTGAGCTGGACGGGGGCGGTACCCTGATGGTCCCGAGCGCCGGCACCGGCGAGGTCTTCGCGGTGATCCATCCACGCGCCGTAGCCCTGCACCGCCGCCCGCCGGAGGGAACGCCGCGCAACGTGTGGGTGGGAACGGTCGCCGCGCTCGACGCCGAAGGCGCACGCGTGCGCGTACGCGTTGCCGGAGTGATTCCCATCGTCGCCGAGGTCACACCGGCAGCGCTGCAGGCGCTGCATCTTTTCCCCGGCATTGAAGTGTGGGTGAGTGTGAAGGCCACGGAGATCACCGCGTATCCCACGTGACATCAGGCCGAAGCACCTGTTGGGCAGCTATAGGCGTTGGCAAACGACAGTCCGGTCTGTGGACAAAATGTCGCGCTGACCAGTGTCGAGGAATGGAAGCACGGAGGCCACGAGTTCACGAAGGAAAGAGAGAGCTTGAATTTCTCCCTTCGTGATTCGTGACCTTCGTGGTGAAGATTATGGGCTCATGGCAGATTCGGTTCAGGAGGTCTGAGGCTGCTGCCTATGCGTCGCCCAGGCAGCGGGTGAAATTGGGCTGCCCGGTGGCGGCGGTGATGCCGCCGTCGACGGGAATGATGGCGCCGGTGAGATAGGACGCATCGTCTGACGCCAGGAACGCGACGACGCTGGCAACTTCCTCGGGACGGCCGATGCGGCCCATCGGCACGGCGGCCTCGTATGCGGCGCGGATCTTGTCGCTGCTGAGTAACGGACCGGACAGCGGCGTGGCGATGGGACCGGGACAGACGGCATTGACGCGGATGTGCTCGCACGCGTGGTCGATGGCGAGGGCGCGCGTGTAGTTGACGACGCCGCCCTTCGCGGCGTTGTATGCGGCCAGACCGTAGTCGCCGGCCATGCCGGACACCGAGGCGGTATTGATGATGCACCCGCCGCCGCCGGCACGCAGATGCGGAATGGCAGCGCGGCAACCGTAGAAGACCCCGAACAAGTCGACCTCGAGAATCACGCGCCAGATCTCCGGGTCGATGTCCGGTGTCTTGCCGTACCCACCGATGCCGGCGTTGTTGAACAGCACATCGAGACGCCCGAATTGCCGCACGGCGGCGTCCACCAGCTGGTCGACCTGCTCGGAGTGGCGAACGTCGACACAATGGAAGGCGGCCCGCGCCCCGAGCTCCCGGGCCATCGCCCGACCACCATCTTCGTTCATGTCACCGAGCATCACCTGCGCACCTTCGCTCACGAACCGCCGCGCCGTCGCCGCGCCGATCCCCGAAGCGCCGCCGGTGATGAGCACCACCTTGCCATCGAATCGTCCTGCCATACGTCATCTCCTCGCGACAACATTCGAGACTCGATATCCGAAATTCGAAACACACTCGAAACGACAAATTTGAATCACACAAACGATTGGCAGAGAATCACGAAAACACGAAATCTCGAAATGACCGAAAGGGAGGATGAAGGTTCTCCTCCCTTTTCGCGCTTCGTAACTTTCGCGTTTTCGTGATTCTCATTTGACTGCCGGCATCGGCTGCAATGTGGACTCACCACCCGGTACGCCGTCCGGAGATGATTCAGCCAGCGGGATCGCCGGCGGCGCAAACCCGCCGAGGTCGGCAACGCGTTGCCCGAGGCCGTCCGCGGTAACTGCCTGCGGTGCGACCGGCGTTCCAATTACCACCTGGATCTTGGACCAGACGCGCCGGAATGGCCGCCGCATGGCCGGCCCGCCGGCGCGGCTGAAGAAGCTGCCCCACATCCCGACGATCGCCATGGGGACCACCGGCACCGGCGTGCGCTTCACGATCTTCTCCACCCCCGGCCGGAAGCGGTTCATCCGACCGTCGTTGGTGATCGCGCCTTCCGGAAAAATGCACACCACTTCGCCCGCCACCAACTCCGCCGCGATGCGGTCGAACGCCGCTTCCATCAGCGACGCGTCCTCGCGCCCGGAGGAGATCGGAATGACTTTGGCGTCGCGGAACACCCAGCCGACGAACGGCGTCTTGAGAAATCCATAGTGCATGACGAAACGCGGTGGGCGCTTGCACGCGCTGGCGATGATCATCCAATCGACGAAGCTGACGTGGTTGCTGACCAACAGCGCCGGGCCTTCCATGGGGATGTGCTCTCTGCCACTCGTGTGCAAACGGTAGATGCAGTTGGTCAGGATCCAGAACACGAAGCGCAGCAGAAACTCCGGCAGCACGTGATACACGTAGGCGGCGGCGATGGCGTTCAATACGCTCAGAACCAGGAAGATCTGCAGCGCACTCAGCCCCAACGCAAACAGCCCAAGCAGGAAGCCGGAGGCGAGGACCATGAAGAAGGCGCTGACGATGTTGGCGCCGGCGACCACGCGCGAACGTTCCGCCGCCGCCGAACGCTGCTGGATCAGGGTGTTCAAGGGTACGATGAAGAAGCCGCTGGAGACCGCCAACAGCAACAGATCGGCAACGATCCGCCAGCTGTGCCGCGCGCCGAGGAAATCGTGCAAGCCGTGCAACCCGCCCGCCGGCAACGTCGACACGCTCGGCACGCCGGTCCACCACAGATCGAAAGCGAAGACGCTCATGCCGATCGATCCCAGCGGCACCAACCCCAACTCGAGCTTGCGTCCCGAGAAGCGTTCGCACAGCAGCGAGCCGATGCCAATGCCGAGGCAGAACAGACCGAGGAACAACGTGATCACATGCTCGTCGGCATGCAGCAGCTCCTTGGTGTAGACGGGCAAGAGCGACAGCAGGGCGGCACCGAAGAACCAGAACCATGACACCCCGAGCACCGAGAGGAATACCGTGCGGTTCTGCGTGATCAGCGCATAGGTCTCGCGCATCGGGCGGAACGGGTTCGCCGCGATGCGCAGGGCGGGATTCTCGGCCGTGGTGCGCGGCAGGACGCAACTGCTCGCAAAACCGGCGACCGCCACCACGACAACCGCAATACTGATGCGGGAGACGCCGCGTGCCCCCTCGGCCATCAACACGCCGCCACTGATGGTGCCCAAGAGGATCGCCAGGAAGGTCGCGCCTTCGATGAGCGCGTTGCCGCCCACCAGCTCGTCGTCGTCGATGAGTTGTGGGAGAATGCTGTATTTGACCGGGCCGAATAGACTCGAGTGGCATCCCATGAGGAACAGCGCCGCAAACAACAACGCGATGCGCTGGCCGAGAAAGCCGGCGACGGCGACGCCCATAATCGCGATTTCGGCGAGCTTGACGAGGCGCACCAGGGTGGACTTGCGGAAGCGGTCGGCCAGCTGCCCCGCCGTCGCCGAGAACAGAAAGAACGGGATGATGAAGATGGCGCCGCTGAGGGCCACCAACTGCTCGGCACCCAGTCCCCAGGCACCGGTCGCCTGGTAGACGATCAGAATCACCAGCGCGTTCTTGAAGAGGTTGTCGTTGAACGCGCCGAGGAATTGAGTCCAGAAGAAGGCGCCGAAGCCACGGCGACGCAGCAGTGCGAGTTGGCTCATCGTGGGTACTCCCTTATCCCGGGTTGGCGGTGCTTGTCATATCCGACGTGGGCCCGCATCCGACGGAGCACCCACGTATGATGAAAATCCTTTGAGCTCATTGCTCCGCCTCTCTAGAGGAAGACTCGTGCCAAACGCCGATTGGGTCGCAGACGGAGTGCGATCACATCTCTTGGCGCTCGCACTCGCACCCCGCATGCATTGGGCGTTCACCCCCGAGCACTCAGTGTACCTCGGTGGTCTGCTGGCGTTCCTTGCGTGGCCGGCTCGCCCGCGGTGGCTGCCGACTGGCACGCCCATCCGGCTGCTACTATAGCAACGTCATGTGCGGCCGGATTACACGTGCGAGCACACGCGCCGAGATCGCCAGCGAATTCGGAATCTCGCACTTCGTCGATGTCGACCTGCAGCCGCGCTACAACATCACGCCAAGCCAAACCGTTGAAGCTATCATCAGCGACGGAGGCGAGAGGCGGCTCGGACCGATGCGCTGGGGATTCACGGCAACATCCGCAACGACACACACGCCGATCAACGCGCGCGCCGAGACGGTTGCGACGGCGCCCATGTTCCGTGAAGCGTTTCACCGTCACCGCTGCCTGGTCGTCGCCGATGGCTTTTACGAGTGGCGGAAGGACGGGCCGCGGAAGGTTCCGTACTTCATTCACCTGCGTTCCGGAAGACCCTTCGGCTTCGCCGGCATCTGGTCTCTGCACCGCACCGATGCGCAGCAGCGGATTGCAACCTGCGCCATCGTGACCTGCCCGCCCAATGATCTCATGGCACCGATTCACAATCGCATGCCGGTGATCCTTCCGGCGGGCGCGCGTGACCGCTGGCTGGATCCGCATGCCGCAGCCGGAGAGCTGCGCGCGTTGCTCACCCCGCTACCGTCAGCAGAGATGGAAGCGTACGCGGTCTCGACGCTGGTCAATTCGCCGAAGAACGATTCACCCGAGTGCGTGCAGCGAGAAGGTGAAACGGGGCGGTGAGCGAACAAGGCGGCGCGAGGCAGTCGCCGGCACCGTCGCAGCCGCTGCGGCCGCATACACTCCACCACATCTCTTGATCATTCGTGCCGGCGAGCATAGATGCGACAGCCACGAAGGAGGCACGACGATGAGCATCACCCTACGGCCGGCGCAACCGCAAGACGCAGAGGCGTGTGGGCGGATTTGCTACGAGGCATTCAAGACGATCGCCACGCAGCACAACTTCCCGCCGGACTTCCCGTCGCCGGAGATCGCCGTCGGCTTCCTGACGATGATGCTGGCGACGCCCAAGATCTACGCCGTCGTCGCCGAGCGCAACGGGCACGTGGTCGGCAGCAACTTCGTCGACGAGCGGACGCTGATTGCCGGCATCGGCCCGATCACCGTCGACCCGACGGTGCAGAACGCCACCATCGGCCGCCGTCTCATGGAGCACATCCTCGAACGCACGGCACACTTGCGTTTCCCCGGTATACGGCTGGTGCAGGCGGCATACCACAACCGCTCGATGTGCCTGTACACCAAGCTCGGCTTCGAGACGCGGGAGCCGCTCTCGACCTTGCAAGGAACGCCGCCGCCGGTGCAGATCACGGGATGCGTGGTGCGCGCGGCCAGCGCCACCGACCGCGCCGCATGCAATGCCCTGTGCTTCCGGGTCCACGGCTTCGACCGCGGCGGCGAGTTCGACGACGCGATCACCCAAGGCAGCGCCACGGTGGTCGAACGTGCCGGCCGGCTCACCGGCTATGCGACGGCGCTGGCGTTCTTTGGGCATGCCGTCGGCGAAACCAATGACGACATCAAAGCACTGATCGCGGCCGCGCCCGCATACCTGGGTCCCGGATTTCTCGTGCCGACACGCAACAGTGAATTGATGCGCTGGTGTCTGGGAAACGGGCTGCGCCTGGTGCAGCAGATGACGCTGATGAGCGTCGGGCTCTACAACGAGCCGCGCGGCGCGTATCTGCCGTCGATCGCGTTTTGAGCAATCACGGAGCGGCGGGCGCAAGGGCTTGTGGACCCGCGATTATGGGCACACCTGTGGGGAGCATGCCTCGCTCGCGGCGCTTGATTCGGCGCGGCGCAGCGCTTAGCCTGCGCCTCGAGATGAAGGCGAAGCGCGTATGACTGCGGTGGGTGAACGGCTTCATCTGCTCTACGAGATCAACCGGCGGCTGACCACCCTCTCGGATCTCGAGGCCTTGGTGCGCTTCGCCACGGAACGCACGCGCGAGCTGTTCAACGCCGAAGGCTGCGCGCTGTTGCTCCTCGACCGCGAGACCCACGAATTCTACTTTCCGGTTGCCAGCCAGAGCGACGCGCACCCGCAATCGCAACAACGTCTCGCCGAGACCCGCTTCCCCGCCGATCGCGGCATCGCCGGCTGGGTGCTCGGCCATGACGAGGCGGTGCGCATCGACGACGTGTCGAAGGATGAGCGTTTTTTCCAAGGCGTGGATCAGGAGACGCAGATGACCACGCGGTCGCTCCTCTGCGCGCCGCTGCACAGCCAATCCGGAAACATCGGCGTCATTGAGGTAGTGAATCCGGCGCTCGGCGAGCTCGGGCCCGAGGATCTCGAATTTCTCGGTGCGCTCGCCGACGATATCGCCGTCGCCTACGAGAAGGCGGCGCTGCATGATCAGCTACGCGGCGAAGTCGTCGGGCTCCGGCAGGTCTGCAGGATGGTCGGCCTCGGCTTGCTGGTCATCGGCATCCTGTTCATCATCGGCGCCACCATCGGCCATCTCGCCATGGCCCTGCCGCTGAGCGAGCTGCCGACGCGGCCAGGAACGTTGAGCGGTCTGGTATCGGTACTGGTCGGTCTGTTCCTGGTGGGCGTGGCGCGCGGGTGGTTCGAGACGCGGGCGCCGGCGGCGGCGACGCGGCGCTAGGAACCGCTGCGACGGCGTTAGGCTCGCCTCGCGTCCACACAAGAGGAGTCACCCGTGAGCAGTACACCATCCGACTTCCAAGGCAGTATCCGCGATTTCCTCAAGCTCATCTTCGGCCAGCTCAGCGGCCTGGTCACCTCGGGGATGATTTACCTCGGCCATCACCTCGGCTTGTATCGCGCGCTGCAAGACGCAGGGCCGGTTACCAGCGAGCAGCTGGCGGAGAAGGCCGGGCTGCACGAGCGCTGGGTGCGCGAATGGTTGCAGGGCCAAGCGGCGGCGCGGTTGATCGACTACGACGGCGACGGGCGCTTTCGACTCGGACCGGTCGCCGCGTTAGTGCTGGCCAACGACGCTAGCCCCGCCTTCGCCGCCGGCGCATTTGCCGCCCTGCCGCAGCAGCTCGGCGTCCTGGAGCAGCTTTTGGATTCGTTCAAGACCGGCGTCGGACTCCCCTACGATGCTTTCGGGCCGCAGGGCGCGCGCGGCGTCGAAGGCATGCTCGGTCCGTGGTTTCGCACCATGCTGGTGCCGTTTGCGCTGCCGCGTCTCGACGGCGTAACCGAGCGCCTCGCGGCCGGTGCCACGGTGGCGGACATCGGCTGCGGCACCGGCATTGCCTTGATCGAGATGGCCAAGGCATTTCCGCTCTCGGTGTTTCACGGCTACGACATCTCGAAGTACGCGCTCGCCGAAGCCGAGCGCAGCCGCCGGGCGGCAGAGATGCGCAACGTGACCTTTCACGATGCCGAGCGCGAGCCGCTGCCGGAAGACAGCAGCTTCGACTTCATCACCACCTTCGATTGTATTCACGACATGACGCATCCCGAAGCCGCCATGCGCAGCATTCGCAAAGCGTTGAAGGCGGACGGTACGTGGCTCATCGCCGACATCAACGCCAAACCAAGCTTCGAGGACAACCTGGCGAAGAATCCGATGGCAGCGATGATGTACGGCTTCTCGGTCCTGAGCTGCATGTCGTCGAGCTTGTCGCATCCGGACGGTGCCGGGCTCGGCACCCTCGGCTTCAGCGAACCGGTGGCGCGCGCCATGACCGCCGCCGCCGGGTTCACGCGCTTCACGCGCCATGACTTCGACAACCCGGTGAATGCGTATTACGAGGTCAGGCCGTGAGAAGCAGTGACGAGTGACAAGTGACGAGTGATAAGCAAGAAGGGATGCTCTGATCTATGGCCCATGGGCCATGATCTCTGACACCCGACCTTTCGGGCTCTTGCTCGTCACTCGTCACTTGTCACTCTTCGCCGTCCCTCGTCACTTGTCACTCGTCACTGCGTTGCTAGGTTGCGCGTGTGTTCGCATTCCACGTCACCGTCGAGATCAATGCCACGCCGCGGCGGGTGTGGCGGGCGTTGTGTGACCCGACCGAGGTTGTCCAATGGGATAGCGGTGTCGCGGCCGCTCTCAACGCGCCGGACAACTACCCACAACCGGGGCAGCATGTCCGCTGGCGGTATCGCAGTGGCTGGTTCCGCATCCTGCACGATCGGCCGCAAGACGTGGTCGCGGAGCGCCGGTTGCGGGCGCTGCTCGCCGTGGGGCCCTTCCGTTTCGACGAAACCTATACGCTCGAGCCGCATGACGGCGGCTGCCAGCTGATGGCCACCTTGCAGGTGGTCATGCCGCTGCTGATCTTGGGTCCACTGGTGGAGCGGCTGTATATCGGACCGCGAACGCGTGACGCGGTGCGGGCATCGCTCGCAGCGATCAAGCAGCACTGCGAGCGGCATCCGTAAACCAACAGCCCTTTGAAGAAGAGCCTGACGCGCAGGCAGGGACGCCTGCGCCACCGCTTCTGCAGCTTCCAAAGCCAGGGAAGCCGTTCGGGAAGACTCCAAGCCCTCAAGCCTCAAGCCCTGAAGCCCATCTTCGAGCAGCTCAGCGACCGGAGCCGGTGACGACCAACGGTGATGCCGCATCCTGGGCCGTGGCGATCGCCGGCGTATTGCGTTCGGCCGGGAGCCGGACGGTGAATGTCGCCCCTTTCCCGACCGTGCTGTCGACGCAAATTTCACCACGCAGCAGCTGCACCAGGCCGCGACACAGCGGCAGGCCGAGGCCCACGCCGCCACGGCGACGCGCCATCGAGCCGTCGAGCTGGCGAAACTCCTCGAAGATGACCTCTTGCTGCTCGGGCGAGATTCCCGCGCCGGTGTCGTGCACGCTGCACTCCAGGATCATGCCCTGCCACCCGTTGGTGAGCACGCCGGCGCGCCAGACCGCGCGCACCTTCACCTCGCCGCGATCGGTGAATTTGATCGCGTTGGAAACCAGGTGCAGCAATATGTCGCGCAGCTTGGTGCGGTCGGCGATCAGGCAACCGATGTCAGGGGCGACCTCGACACGCAAATCGAGGCCTTTGAGGACCGCCGGCTGCAGGCACACATCGCGCACCGCGTCGAGGAGCTCGCTGATGTTCGTCTCGATCAGCCGGACATCGCTGCGGCGGCGCGACAGACTCACGAAGCTCAGGAGCTCTTCGATGAGACGCAACAGATCGAGGCCCTGCAAGTGGGCGCGATCGACGTAGGTCCGCACCCGTCCCTTGACCGTGCCCACCGTGCCGTCGAGCACCAGGCTGAGATACCCGAGCAGGCCGTTGAGCGGCGTCCGCAGCTCGTGGGACACACCATTGACGAACGCCTCCTTCAGCTCGACGAGCTCGCGCAGCCGGGCGTTCACCTTCTCGAGCTGCCCCACATATTCAACTCGCCGGCGCTCGCGATCGAGGCGGATGCGCTCCACCAAGACGCCGTAAAGCAACGCCACGCCGAAGATGAAGAACAACCGCAAGAGCAGGCTGGAGGGCGCCAGCGCCGCCGTGCCCACGTGCCCTCCCCAGGCCACCGCAATGTACGCCGTCGATGCCAGCAGCGATCCCATCAACACGAAGGTCAGCTTCTCGCTGACGCCGGCCATGAAGATCACGAAGAAGTAGAGAAAATAGAAATCCGAGCTGAAGCTCTTGGTCAGAAAAAACCCGGCGCTCAGCAGACCGGTATCGACGAGCAGAAGGCCAACTTCGAAACCGGGTCGGGCAACGGCCGCATCCGGCAATCGCGCGATGAGGACATTGGTCGCTAACATGACGACGACAATGGCGTCGACCGCCAGGCTGCGCCGTTCCGGCCCACTGAACAGCATGACGTATGCGGCCGCGATCACCAGCAGCCAGCGCAGAATCACGATCGCGTATTTCTTGCTCTGGAGCGGATGCGCCGGTCTACCAACGTCGCGCCACACAGAGGTTGCGTCCTGACCGCTGGTAATATCCACCATCACGCCTTTCGGTTTTGGGTGCGCCCGATCAACCAAGAGTTATGCCACGACGCACAGCAGTGGCTCATGAGTAGACACTGCGCAGCTCCGCCGCCATCGGCGTGATTTGTTTGCCGCCGAGGCAGTTCTCCGACAGGAGCGGACCCTAGGAGAGACGCCGGCCGCAGGCCCACCGCCCGCAGGCCCTGGCTTGCAGAGGCGGCGCGCAGAGAGCATGATCCACACTTCGGAGCGGTGCTGACATGGAGAACCCGAGAATCCTGCTGTTGGGTTGTGGTGGCATTGGCGGCATCATCGCGGCAACGCTGCTCGAACGCGGCGCCGACCTCACGGTGGTCACGCACAATCCGGCGATCGCCGACGCGGTCAACGCGGGTGGATTGATCCTGCGCGAGGAGCTGCAGCAGCGCACGGTGCCGGCGCGGGCGACGGTGACCATACCGGAGAACGCGGGACCATTCGACTTCGTGTTTCTGGCAACGCAGCCACCCCAGGTGGAAGAAGCGATGCGCAGCGCCGCTGATCTCATGGCGGCGGACGGTGCCGCGGTGTGCTTCCAAAACGGCTTCTGCGAACGGCGCGTCGCCACCATCGTCGGCGCGTCGCGCACCGTCGGTGCCATTGTGGCGTGGGGTGGCTCGATGCTCGCCCCGGGGGTGTACGAGCGCACCTCGCCCGGCGGCTTTGCGCTCGGGCAACTTGATGGCGAAGACCATCCGCGTCTCGAAACGCTGCGGCGCATGCTCAGCGCCATTGGTTCGGTCGATGTCACGCGCAACCTACGCGGCGCGCGCTGGAGCAAGCTGGCGATCAATTGCGCAATCAGCGCCCTGGGGACCATTGGCGGCGACCGCTTGGGGGCACTGATGAAGTATCGTTTTGTCCGCCGTCTCGCGCTCGAGGTCATGACCGAAGCGGTGAGCGTGGCGCGGGCGCGCGGCGTGCACCTCGAAAAGATCTCCGGGACCATCGACCTCGACTGGGTGGCGCTCACCGACAATGAACGGCTGGTGTCGGGTTCACCGACGTTGGTGGCCAAGCACGCGCTGCTCCTGGCTGTCGGCGCGAAGTTTCGCCGCTTGCGCTCCTCCATGCTCGTTGCCATCGAACGCGGCCGGGAGCCGGCGGTGGACTTCCTCAATGGTGAGGTCATCTGGCGCGGCCGCGAGCTCGGGATTCCGACGCCGCTCAACGCGCGTATCGTAGACACGATTCGCGCCATCGCGCGGCGTGAGATCCGGCCCGGCGTCTCCAGCTTGCGGCGGCTCTATGTCGAGAGCCGCGACGATCTCGGCTCGCCACCGCCGGCCGTGCATCGCCATGCCGGCCTGGGCAGCGGCCTTCCGGACACGCGAGGCTACGGCAGCGCCGCAGCCGGCGGGCCAGCGTAGCACCGGCCGCTTCCCCAATTTTCCAGCGTGCATTTCCGTATGAATATGGTACAAACGCCCGGCCGTGTGCGTTGGGCCGCTGGGAAACCGGGGCATCGTCAAGGATAAACGGTCCGTTGGCTCCGTTCGCGCGCACCGTTGCGAACGGATGCACCCTCAAGCCGATTCATTGCCCCTTCACAGCAGGTCACGGCACACGAAATAGTCGTCGCGCGAAATGCTGCGGTGGCGTTTGAGGAGTGTGTATGCGGCTACTGATTGTGTTGACTCTACTCTGTGTCACGAGCCTGGCGCGCGCCGAGGATCCTGCCGAAAGCTTTCCGCAATTCTGCGACGCGTGGATCGAGAAGCTGGCGGCGCGCGAACGGGATAATGTCGCCCACATCAAGTGGGAGTCGGACGGTGGCGTCGTGAAGGGCGACTACGTCGGCTACACGCGCGAACATACCTGCGTGACCAAGATGGGCACGCAATCGACTCCGGTGGGAAAGATCATCTATCGTGAGATCACCTACGAAAAGCTCGGTCCGACGATCGAGGAGGCGGAGCACACGCAAGCACGACCCGTCGATACTACGGAGATCACCGAGATCTTCCGGTACGCCGGAGGTAAGTGGATCTATTGAGCACTATGCGCTACCTTTGAGCGCATGGGCCACCGTCAAGGCATTCTCATTCTCATCATCTGCGCACTGACGCTCGGCAGCGCACAGATTGCAACCGCCACCACAAAGAAAGCCGGCACCACAAAAAAGGCTGCCGCCGCAAAGAAGCCGGACCCCGCAGTGGTCGCCAGCTCCTTTCAGGATTTCTGCGAGGACTGGATGCACAAGCTGGCGGAGCGCTCGGCCGACAACCTCAGCCATCTCAAATGGGAACAGGTCGATGGGGCCTTCCAAGCCGCGTACGTCGGGTACGAGCAGCAGCACACCTGCAAGCTGATAGAGGGCACTGAAGCCGACCCGGTGGGCAAGGTCTTCTATCGGGAGGTGCACTACACCAAACGTGGCGGCACCCAGGCCGAGGCCGAACAAAGCACGCCCAAGCCGACCGAGATCTTCGAAGTGCAGGAGATCTTCCATTATCTCAAGGGGAAGTGGGACTTCTGACGATTGGGCTATTCTGGCGATTGAATCATTGACGATTGGGTCATTGACGATTGGGGACTGGCTCATCAATCGTCAATGACTCAACGACGCAATCGTCAATCCCCCTCTTTCTCGATCTTTGTGATGGCGCCGGTCTTTCGCTAAGCTGCGCCGCATGCAACCTCGCGGCCACAAAGCGTGGGCCGGGCGGATGACCGCACCGACGCATGCCCTCGTCGAGTCGTTCACTACGTCGCTGCCGTTCGATCGACGGCTGTTCGCGCACGACATCACCGGCAGCATTGCGCACTGCGAAATGCTGGCGCGGCAGAAGATCATCGCGACGCGCGATGCGACACGGATCATCGCGGCACTGCGGCAGATCCGCGGCGAGTTTGAGCGCGGCACATTCCAATCCAGTCCTGCCGACGAGGACATTCATATGGCCGTCGAACGGCGGCTGATCGAGAAAATCGGCGCCGTGGGCGGCAAGCTGCACACGGCGCGCAGCCGCAACGATCAGGTGGCGCTCGATCTGCGCCTCTATCTCAAAGACGAGACGTTGAGCATTCTCGAGCTGCTGCGACAGCTCCGCCACGCCGTCGTGGGCGTCGCCACTGCGCACGCCGACGCCGTCATGCCCGGGTACACCCACTTGCAACCGGCGCAGCCGGTGCTGTTCGCACATCATCTGCTCGCCTATGCGGAGATGATCGAGCGCGATCGGCAGCGCTTCACCGACGGGTTCAAGCGCATCGACGTCCTGCCCCTCGGCTCGGGGGCGCTCGCCGGCACCACCTTTCCCATCGATCGGCTCTACGTGGCGCGCCGCTTGGGGTTCGGCAGCGTCAGCACGAACAGCATGGACGCGGTGAGCGACCGGGACTTTGCCGCCGAGTTCCTGGCCGCATGCGCGATTCTCGGCATGCATCTCAGCCGCTTCGCGGAAGATCTGATTCTCTGGTCGTCGCAAGACTTCGGCTTTGTCACCCTTCCCGATGCCTTCGCCACCGGCAGCTCGATCATGCCGCAAAAGAAGAACCCCGACGTCGCCGAGCTGATCCGCGGCAAGACCGGGCGCTTGTACGGCAACTTGTTGTCGCTGCTCACGACGCTGAAGGGTTTGCCAATGACCTACAATCGCGACCTGCAGGAGGACAAGGAGCCGGTCTTCGACAGCGCCGATACGGTCAAGGCCAGCATGGCGGTGCTCAGCGCCATGCTGCCGGAGCTGCAGATCAACCGCGCACGCATGGCGGCGGCGGCAACGGCGGGGTACACGCTGGCGACGGAGCTGGCCGATTATTTGAGCAGCAAGGGCATGCCCTTCCGCGAGGCGCATGGGATCGTCGGCGCCATCGTCCGGCACTGTGTCCAGCAGGCCGTCGGCCTCGAGCAGCTGACCCTGGAGCAACTGCGTAGCTTTTCGCCACACTTCAGCGCCGACGTGCGCAAGTGGCTGCGCGCCGACGCCGCGCTCCGCCGGCGGCGCGCCATCGGTGGAACCTCGCCAGAAAATGTCCGGCGGCAACTGCGCCGGCATTCCAACAAATGACAGCTCACGCAGAGCCGCGGAAAAGAAATAGGAAGGGAAGAAGCATGAAGTTCCCCATTCTTCTCGGCGTTCTCTGCGGCGCCGCGTGAGAATTCCTCTTGAAGGGCGCACGATAACCGTCAACCCGATCGAAATCGTATGGCTCGCTCTCGCAACCTTTACCTTTTGCCTCTTGCCTTCTGCCTTGTGATTTTCTCCTCCTGCGGCCGCAAGTCGCTCCCTCGCCCGCCGGAAGACGTCCTCCCCAGACCGATCACCAACCTGACCGCGAGCAGCACACCGCAGGGCATTCAGCTGTGGTGGAGTCGCCCGAGTACCTACACCAGCGGCGTGCAGATGACCGATTTGGGCGGCTTCGTGATCGAGCGGTCGGCCCGCACCGATCCGCTGGCACCGTTCGAGCGCCTCGCGGTGCTCGAGGTCAACGATCGCGACCGTTTCCGCCAGGTCAAACGCTTCTCGCACGTCGATAATGACACTAGCGTGGGAATGCCGTATCGCTACCGGGTTGTATCCTACACGCTCGATCGGTACTTTAGTGCACCGTCCAACGTAGTGACGGTGGAACGCACAAACACGGGCGAGGAGAGTCATGCACCACTTCCAACACCGCAGCGGTGAGCTGTACGCCGAGGATCTGCCACTGCGGGAGGTCGCCGCCCGCGTCGGCACGCCCTGTTACGTCTACAGCATGGCGACGCTGCGCCGTCACTATCGCGTCTTCGACGAGGCGTTTGCCTCGACGCCGCACCTCGTCTGCTTCTCGGTCAAGGCCAACTCCAATCTGGCGGTCCTACGCACCTTCGCACGCGAAGGCAGCGGTTTCGACATCGTGTCCGGCGGCGAGCTGTTCCGCGCCCTGCGCGCTGGCGTCGATGCGCGAAAAATCGTGTTCTCCGGCGTCGGCAAGACCTATGAGGAGATCGCTTACGCCCTGCGCAGCGATATCCTGATGTTCAATGTCGAGTCACCCGGCGAGTTGGACACCATCAACGCCGCCGCCGGTGCGCTGGGATTGAAGGCCCGCGTTGCCTTGCGGGTGAACCCTGACGTCGACCCCAAGACGCACCCGTACATTTCCACGGGTTTGAAGAAAAGCAAGTTCGGCATTCACATTCAGCGCTCGATCGAAGACTACCGACGCGCCCGGCAGATGCCGCACATCGAGGTCATCGGCGTCGACTGCCACATCGGCTCGCAGCTGACCACGGTGCCGCCGTTCATCGACGCGCTGCAGCGCGTACGCGAGCTCGTCGATCGCTTGCAACGCGAGGATTTCCACATCCGTTACCTTGATATGGGCGGCGGTCTCGGCATCACCTACAACGACGAGCACCCGCCGGAGCCCAAGGACTACGCCGCCGCGCTGCACGATGGCCTGCGGGGGCTCGATCTGACCCTGATCCTCGAGCCGGGACGGGTCATCGTCGGCAACGCCGGCATTCTGCTCACCAAGGTGCTGTACTTGAAGAGCACCGACGAGAAGAACTTCGTCGTCGTCGATGGCGGCATGAACGACCTGATCCGTCCGGCGCTCTATGGCTCCTATCAGGGTATCGAGCCCGTGGTACCGCGCCCAGGCGCGTTGGTGACCGCCGACGTCGTCGGCCCGGTGTGCGAAAGCGGCGACTTCTTCGCCAAGGATCGCGACCTGCCGCCGGTCGAGCCCGGGGACTTACTGGCGGTGATGAGCGCCGGCGCCTACGGCTTCGTCATGGCTTCGAATTACAACACGCGGCCGCGGCCGCCGGAGATCCTGGTCGACGGCAGCACCCTCCACGTCGTGCGCGAGCGTGAGACCCTCGACGATCTCATCCGCGGCGAGGTCGTCCCGCCGGCGCTGCAGTGACATGGCCGCGCTCCGCTTCACCAAGATGCACGGCATCGGCAACGACTACGTGTACGTCGATTGCTTTGCGCAACACGTCGCGGATCCGGCGAGTCTCGCACGCCTTGTGAGCCCGCGGCGCACGGCCATTGGGTCGGATGGCGTGATTCTCATCTGCCCATCGCCGGGCGCCGACTGCCGCATGGAGATGTACAACGCCGACGGCAGCCGTGGCGAGATGTGCGGCAACGGCGTCCGCTGCGTCGGCAAGTACGTCTACGATCACGGCCTGGTACGCAAGCCGACGCTGCGCGTCGAAACCGACGCGGGCATCAAGGTGCTGCAACTGAAGTTCGTCGCCGGCCGCGTCGATGCGGTGACCGTGGATATGGGCGAGCCGATCCTCGATGGCCCGCGGATTCCGGTAGCGGCGGAAGGGCGCGTCATCAACGCGCCGCTCGACGTCGGCGGCACGACGTACAGAGTCACGTGCGTGTCGGTGGGCAATCCGCATTGCGTGATTTTTCTCGCCGAAGTCGATAACCTCGCCCTTGAGCACATCGGCCCACGCTTCGAGCATCACCCCTTCTTCCCGAACCGCGTGAACACCGAATTCGTGAAGGTGATCAGTCGCAGCCAACTCCGCATGCGCGTGTGGGAGCGCGGCTCCGGCGAAACCGCGGCCTGCGGCACCGGCGCCTGCGCCGCCCTGGTGGCCGCGGTATTGAACGACAAGAGCGATCGGCGTGCGGTGCTTCGTCTAAACGGCGGGGACCTGGAGATCGAGTGGAGCGCGGACAATCACCTCTTCATGACCGGCCCGGCCGAAGAGGTATTCAGCGGCGAGATTGAGGTGTGATCTGTCCGCAAACGACCCAGCGTCGCCGCATGCCGCAACTCAGCAATGCAAAGAGGATCACGAAGACACGAAAGAACGACAGCACGAAAAATGAGAAGATGATTGACGCCGTCCTGGCTCTCTTTCGCGCTTTCGAACTTTCGTACTTTCGTGTTTCTCTTCTGGCGAAGATTGGAGTGACAGATGTTCAGCGGATCCATGACAGCGCTCATCACGCCGTTTCGTGATGGGCAGATCGATGCCGAGGCCTTGGGGCGATTGATCGAGTTTCAGATCGCCAACGGCACATCGGCGCTGGTCCCTTGCGGGAGCACGGGTGAGTCGGCAACGTTGACGCATCAAGAGCATGCGGAGGTCGTGGGACTCGTCGTGAAGCTCGCCAAGGGGCGCGTGCCGGTCATTGCCGGCACGGGGTCGAACTCCACCGCGGAAGCGATCGCCTTGACGCGCGCCGCCAAGGAAGCCGGCGCCAGCGCCGCGCTGCTCATCTCGCCCTACTACAACAAGCCGACGCAGGAGGGCATCTATCAGCATTACAAGGCCATCGCCGAAGCCACCGGGTTCCCGCTGATCGTGTACAACATTCCGGCGCGCACGGGATCGAAGATCGAAGCGCCGACGATCGCGCGGCTGGCGGATCTCGAGCCCATCGTCGGTCTCAAGGAATCCACCGGCTCCCTCGACGAGGTGCAGGAAGTGATTCGGCTGTGCGGTGACCGTATCGAAGTCTACTCGGGAGACGACGCACTCACCTTGCCGATCATGGCCGTCGGTGGAGTGGGGGTGATCTCAGTGGCGGCCAACGCGATTCCCAAACAATCCGCCGAGATGGCGCGTGCCGCGCTTGCCGGCGATTGGACCACCGCCCGGCGTCTGCACTATGACATGCTGCCGTTCGGGCGGGTGCTCTTTCTCGAAACCAACCCGATCCCGATCAAGGCAGCCATGGCGATGATGGGCTACTGTCGCGACGAGTTGCGCCTGCCGATGCTCCCGATGAGCGAGGCGCCGCGCGCCAGGCTGCGCAGCGTCATGCAGCAGTTCGGGCTGGTGTGATCGTGAGACGGTGGTTCTTCTACCCTCCCGTTCTTCGTAGCGGCGCAGCCCGCTGCGCCAGGCTGGCGTTTGATGAGGTGCAGCAATCCTCTTCGAGGTGGGGGGAGCCGGCTTCCAGCCGGCTTGGCTACGTTAGCCGGGAGCTTCGAGCCCCCGGGCGGCTGTGATCGTACGAGCTGAGGAGTTCGTCTGATGGCAACGAAGATCGTCGTTTGTGGCGCCGCCGGGCGCATGGGCAAGACCCTGGTCACATTGATCACGCAGACCGACGGCGCGCAGCTGGTCGGCGCCGTCGAAGCGGTCGGCAATCCAGCCCTTGGCAAAGACGCCGGCGACGTGGCCGGCGTCGGCACGCTCGGCATCAAGGTCACCGATGACTTCGCGGCGCTGGCGGCGGCTGACGTGGTCACGCTCGACTTCACCAACGCCGCGGCGGCGCTCGAACATTTGCACGCCGCGGTGCAGCAACGCAGCCCCATCGTGATCGGCTCCACCGGCTTCACGCCGCCGCAACTCGCCGAGTTGGATACGCTGGCACCGCAGACGCGCTCCGTCATTGCGTCGAACATGAGCATCGGGATCACGGTGCTGTTGCGTCTCGTCCGTGAGGCGGCGCTCGCGCTCGGTCCGGAGTTCGATCCCGAGATCGTCGAAATGCATCACAAATTGAAAATCGATGCACCGAGCGGCACGGCGCTGTCTTTGGGCCGCGCCGTCGCCGGCGCCACGGGCCGCGATTTCGCCACTGATCCGGTGTACGGCCGTGAAGGCATCCTCGGCAAACGGCCGCAGAAGGAGCTCGGCATCCTCTCATTGCGCGGCGGCGACGTCATCGGTGATCACACAGTAATCTTCGCCGGCATCGGCGAACGCCTGGAGTTGACGCATCGCGCCCAAAGCCGCGACTGTCTTGCCCGCGGCGCGATTCGCGCCGCACTGTGGCTCGTCCAGCAGCCGGTCGGACGCTACGGCATGGCCGACGTGCTCGGGTTGGGATGAGAGAATTTGAGGATTGGAGAATTTGAGAATTTCAGGATTTGAGGGATTTGAAGGGCTGGACGGACGGATCCTCCAATTCCCCAATTCTCAAACTCTCCAATCCTCAAATTCTCCAATCCTCACAGCGTCCCATCAGCAAGCATATCGACCGGGTCGCGCAGATCCAGGGCGCCAAGGTAGCCGCCGCCGTGCACCAACGCGTCATGCGCGGCGTAGCCGAGCAGCTCCTGCGCCTGGCGGGGTAATGTGCGAGCGATCTGTGGCGGGGTCGCCAGATAGTGATTCTCTTCCGTGCGCAGCCAGCCGAGCACGTAGCTCAGGTGCATGCCGCGTCGCCACTGATCCGCCGTCGAGTTTGGCCCGGCGCCATGCAGCGTCGATCCGAGGTAGATCACCGCGGCGCCCGCGGGCATCGCGGCAACCGCAAATTCATCCGCCTCGGGCATGCGTTCCCAGTCCCAGCGGTGGCTCCCGGGAATAACGCGCGTTGCGCCGTTCTCGGCGGTGAAATCGACGAGCGCAATGACCGAGGCCACCTGCAACTCGGGATGCGGCCGCGGCACGTGGATCCACACCAACTCGTCACGGTGAATGTACTGCTGCTCGGCACCCGGCCCGCGGTCGAGGATGTGCGCCAGGTTCAGCTGGTAGCGGGCGCACGTGGGACCCAGGATCGCGTCGCTCACACCCAAGAGGATCGGGTGAGTGAGGACATCGGTAACGAAGGTGCGCGATTTCGATGCCACCGCGGTGATGTGCCGGGTGCGTGTCCCGAAGAAGAAGTCGAGCGCCGGGTTCAAGAACGTCCGGTCGGGGCGCGTCTGCGCCAGCAGGGGCGTGATTTCCGCGTTGAAGCGCTCCAGCGTGGCGGAATTCAGCAGACCCTCGACGATGACGCCGCCGTTTTCGTGCAGCGCGGCGACGATGGCCTCGATGGGATCACTCGCCTGCAGATGAATCAATGAAGGTGGCATGGGGAAAGGCTACCGGAAAACCGATCAAGACAACAGACGACAGAGCCCGGCGGACTCTTGGAGCCGGCGCGCCCTCACACCGCTCTTCGGCGGCGACGCCAGCATTCGGAACACGAGCCGATGGCAGCCCGGCTCCATCCATGCGCATTGACGAGCGCGGAGCCGGCAGATAGTTGGGATTGCCATGGTGGACTTGAAGCACGGGAGCGTTCAGGCCAATGGTTTACGGTTCGCGACCCTGGAGGCCGGCGATGGCCCGCTGGTGCTGTGCCTGCACGGCTTTCCCGACACAGCGTATTCCTTCCACCATCAGCTTCCAGCGCTGGCAGCGGCTGGGTTTCGTGCCGTGGCGCCGTTCATGCGCGGCTATGCGCCGACTGAGATCCCGGTGGATGGACGTTATCAGAGCGCCGTATTGGCGCAGGACGCGGTCGAGCTCATCGGGGCGCTCGGGTATGCCTCCGCGGCGATCATTGGGCACGACTGGGGGGCGATTGCTGCCTATGGCGCCGCGGTGCTGGCGCCCGAGAAGATCACCAAGCTCGTCGCGGCTGCGGTGCCGCATGGACCGGCGGTACTCAACGCCTTTCTCAGCAGCTACGACCAGCAACAGCGGTCGTGGTACATGTTCTTCTTCCAGACGCCGTTTGCTGACACCGCGGTGGCCTTTGACGATTTCCATTTTCTCGAGCGGCTCTGGCAGGACTGGTCGCCGGGCTGGCGATACGGCGCCGACGACCTGGAAGCCTTGAAGACCAGTTTTCGTGCCCCCGGCGTGTTGCAGGCAGCGCTCGGCTACTACCGTTGCACATTGAATCCCGCCAACCAGGACCCGGCATTGGCTGACTTGCAGACCCAGATCAGCATGTCACCCATCGAGGTACCGGCGCTCATCGTGTACGGCGCGCGCGATGGCTGCATGGGCGTGGAGCTGCTCGACGGCATGGAGATGATGTTTCCGCGTGGCCTGCAGAAGGTGGTCCTCGCGGATGCCGGGCATTTCGTGCATCAGGAGCAGCCGGAACGCGTCAACCGCGAGGTGGTCGCCTTTCTGCGAACCCCGTGAGGAGCTGAAGCCGGCGTGCCCTCACGCCGCTCTTCCGCTTTGGCGCAAGCCTTCCGGAACGCGGGCCGGGGGCGGCCCGGCTCCGTCTTCCGCGGTGCATTGACCACGGCCGGCAACGCGGATAGTTGGAAGTAGCTGGCCCTTGCGCGGGCAACTCATGGAGCAAGATGATGCGTGAGCTGAGAGAGGCTGTGCTGGTCGGGTATGTGCGGACACCGTTTGGCCGGGCGGACCCGCAGCGCGGCTGCTTCCGCAATCTGCGCTCCGATGATCTGGCGGCCATCGTGCTGCAGGACATCCTCAGACGCACCGGCGTCGCCGCCAAGGATGTGGATGGCGTCATCCTGGGCGCCGTCGAGATGATGGGAGAGCAGGCACACCCGGGAACGACCATCCCCTTTCTGGCCGGCTTTCCGCCGCACGTCACCGGCCTCAGTGTCGAGCGCGCCTGCACGACGGCCATGATGTCCATACATATCGCCACCATGAATATTCAAACCAGTCAAGGTGACGTATACATCGCCGGCGGGCTCGACAGCATGACGCATTTCCGCATCCCGGTGATCAAAGACGGCATGGACATGAACGAGGTCATCAGCCAGGGCGGCACCATGCTCTCGACCATGAATCCGAACCCGCGCATGGCGGAGATGATCAACCTCATCGAGCTGAACGGTGGCCAGGGTGCAGAGCGCCTGTGCGAGCGCTTCGACATTTCGCGGGCCGACATGGACGCCTGGGCGTTCGCCAGCCACCAGCGTGCGGTCGCGGCGCGGCAGCGGCTCAAGGAGGAGATCGTACCCGTCGACGGGATACTGCCCGACGGCACGACGGCCCCCATCGACTACGACCAGGGGCCGCGGCCGGACACGACCTTGGAGAAGATCAGCAGCCTGATGCCGATCTATCGGCCGGACGGTCGCATCAGCGCCGCCACCGCATCGGGCCAGGCGGATGGGGCGGCCGTGTGTCTGCTGATGTCGCGGGAGCGCGCCCGGTCGCTCGGGCTCACCCCGCTGGCCCGCATCCACACCATCGCCACCGGTGCGTGCGCGCCCACCGATCTCATCTACTCGGCGATTCCGGCCACGCACCGCGCACTCGAGCGCTCCGGATTGGGGATGCGGGATCTCGACGTCATCGAGGTCAACGAAGCGTTTGCCTGTGCGCCGCTCGCGTTGATGCGCGAGTTCAAGATGCCGGACCGCAGCGCCGACAAGATCAACGTCAACGGCGGCGCCTGTGCCATCGGTCATCCGGTGGGCGCATCGGGCGCACGGCTGGTCGGCACCTTGGCAATGGAGATGCGGCGGCGCCAGGCGCACTGCGGCTTGGCGACGATCTGCGGGGGAATGGGACAAGGAGCCGCAACGATCCTCGAAGCGCTATGAGCGACCGGTCGATAGCCGCGGCGCGCAAGACGATGGTCGACGAGTTGGTCGCGCGGCGCATCATCCGCACGCCCGCTGTCGAGCGGGCATTCCGCAGCGTCCCGCGACATGCCTTCCTGCCGGAGCCCTTCGTCCTGCCGACAAATCCTCTGCTCACCGAGGTGGTCGAAACCTCCGATCCTTGCCGAGTCTACGCCGACACGCTCGTGATGGTGAAACGCGAGAAGAGTATCAACTGCGGCGCACCGAGCGTGTGCGCCGCGCAACTCGAGCAGCTGGCGCCGGCCGAGGGGATGCGGGTGCTGCACGTGGGGACGGGCTCCGGATACTACACGGCAATCCTCGCGGAGTTGGTGGGTGAACGCGGGACGGTGGTGGGCATCGAGTACGAGCCCGATCTCGTCGAGATGAGTGCCGCGCATCTGGCAGGTGCCGGCTACACCAATGTGACGGTGCTCGAAGGCGACGGTGCCGCGGGAATCCCCGAAGCCGCGCCGTTCGATCGCATTCTCGTCAGTGCCGGATGTGCGGACATCGCGTCGGCGTGGGTGGCGCAACTCGGTGACGATGGCCGGCTCGTCTTCCCGCTTTGCCACGCCAGCGTGCTTGGCCCGCACATCACGAGCGGGGCGATGCTCACGGTCCAGAAGGTAGACACGCGGCTCTGGGCGGAATTCCTCGGCCCCGTGGTCTTTGTGGCGATGCAAGGCATGCTGCAACCGGCGGGCAATCAAGCACCGCTGGCGGATGCGCTGCAACGCTGGTTTGCGCTCGAGGAGTTCTTACGCACGGAGCTGCCGATCCGCATCCTGATGAAGCCGGCCGATGCGCCGGTGCCACAGCAGTCGAGCGTGCCGTGGCTCCTGGAAACCGCCAACGCCTTCATGTGGGTGGAGACGAACTGAAGAAAGTGCTGAGTCTTGAGTAGAGGAGTAGGAGGCTCTCTCTTCCTCTCGGGACTCGCGACTCAGCACTCAGGACTAGTTACATGGGCGGAACGGCTGGGCTCTGGCTGGACTTCTTCTCGGCTTGGCGGCGACGGCGTTCGCGTTTCTTCTCAGATTCGGCTTTCGACTGCTCGCCGCGATCGGTGAGCTCGATGACCGACATATGCGCGGCATCGCCGTGGCGGTTTCCGACTTTGACGATGCGGGTGTAGCCGCCGGCGCGTTCGCGGAAGCGCTCCGCCACCTCGGTGAAGAGTTTCGTCACCACGCTGCGGCGGCGGATGTAGGCGGCGGCGCGCCGACGTGCGTGCAAGCTCCCACGCTTGGCAAGGGTGATCATCCGATCGGCCACACGCCGCAACTCCTTTGCTTTGGCGTCCGTCGTCTGCACGTGCTCGTGCTCGAGCAACGAGGTCACCAGATTGCGGAAGAGCGCTTTGCGATGCGCACTCGTGCGATTGAGCTTTCGTCCTGACTTCAAGTGTCTCATAGTCGGGCTGCGCCCAGCGTCCTTTCAGCGCGACCGCTCTCCGTTGGGTCGCTATGCGGTGCCTTGGCAAACAATTGAGTCAGGCGCAACATGTTCCCCATCTCGAAGCGGACGGCTTGTCGGTGCGCCTCAGGCGCTCTCCTTCTCCTTCGCCCAGCGGGCATCGAGCTCGCCTCGCGGCGGGAAGTTTTGGATCTGCATACCGAAGTCGAGACCCATTTCACGCAGAATCTCTTTGATCTCGTTCAGCGACTTGCGACCGAAGTTCTTGGTCTTGAGCATCTCGGCTTCGCTCTTCTGCACCAGCTCGCCGATATACTTGATCCCGGCGTTCTGCAGGCAATTGGCCGAGCGCACCGACAGCTCGAGCTCGGCAACGCTGCGGAACAGGTTCTCGTTGAGGCTCGGATGGCGTTGCTCGGGGGTTTCCGCGCTCTCCGGAGTCTCTTCGAAGTTGACGAAGATCGACAGCTGATCCTGAAGGATGCGCGCCGCGTAGGCGATGGCATCGTCCGGCCGGACGCTGCCATCGGTCCACACCTCGAGGTTGAGCTTTTCGTAGTCGGTGCGTTGGCCGACACGCGCGTTGGTGATCGTGGTATTCACCTTGCGAATCGGCGAGAAGATGGCGTCGATGGGGATGGTCCCGACCGGCGCATCCTCGTCCTTGTTGCGCTCGGCCGGCACGTAGCCGCGGCCGACTTTGATCGTCAACTCGACGTCGAGCTTGCCCTCTTTGGAAAGCGTCGCGATGTGCAGATCGGGGTTGAGGATCTCGACGTTGGGGCCGGCTTTGATGTCGCCGGCTTTGACGACGCCTTCGCCTTTGGCTTCGATCCGCGCCGTGTCTTGCACGCCGTCCTGCAGCTTGAGACGGACCTCCTTCAAGTTGAGGATCAGATCGGTGACGTCTTCGCGCACCCCCGGAATCGTCGAGAATTCATGCAGGACGCCCTTGAGCTTCACTGCCGAGATGGCGGCACCCTGAAGCGAGGACAGCAGGATGCGCCGCAGAGAATTGCCGATCGTGATTCCGAAGCCACGTTCGAAGGGTTCGCCCACGAACTTCCCATAGGTGGGCGTGAGGTTGCGGTCCTCGGCATCGAGTCTCTTCGGCTTGATCAAGTCACGCCAATTGCGTTGCGGCAACATAATAATAAACCTCCACTAGGCGTTCGACGGAGCAGTTTACTTGGAGTACAGCTCCACAACCAACTTCTCGTTGATCGGCATGGTCAGGTCGGCACGAGTGGGCAGCGCCCGGACCCGAGCGCTGAACGCCTCTCGTTGTATTTCCAGCCAGTCGGGCACCCCGCGTCGCTCGGCTTGTTCGAGCGCCTCCAAAATGCGGGTGACCGTGCGGCTGCGCTCGCGCACGCTCACCGTCTGGCCTGGGCGCACCAGGTACGACGGAATATCGACCTTCTTGCCCTCGACCAGGAAGTGGCCGTGACGCACCAACTGGCGGGCCTCCGCCCGCGACGTCGCGAAGCCCATCCGGTACACCATGTTGTCGAGGCGCTGCTCCAACAACAGGAGCAACGTCTCGCCGGTGATGCCACGGGAGCGTTCGGCGAGCGTAAAGTAGCGGCGGAACTGGCGCTCCATGAGGCCGTACATGCGCTTCACCTTCTGCTTCTCGCGCAACTGGACGGCATACTCGGAGAACTTGGTGCGCCCCTGGCCGTGAACACCGGGCGGGTAGTTACGCCGCTCGATGGCGCACTTGTCCGTATAGCAGCGCTCACCCTTGAGAAAGAGCTTCAAGCCTTCACGCCGGCAGAGCCGGCAGACCGAATCGGTATAACGAGCCAACGAGGATCCTCCTTACACCCGCCGCCGTTTCGGCGGCCGACAACCGTTGTGTGGAATAGGCGTGACGTCCTTGATCAGGCTCACGGCGAAGCCTGCCGCCTGCAACGAGCGCAGTGCCGACTCGCGACCTGCCCCTGGACCTTTCACGAACACCTGCACCGTTCGCACGCCGGCATCCATCGCCTTCTTGGCGGCGGCTTCAGCAGCCAGCTGCGCGGCAAACGGCGTACCCTTGCGCGATCCTTTGAAGCCGACCGAACCGGCGCTCGACCACGCCACCACGTTACCCGCCGGGTCGGAAATCGTGATGATGGTATTGTTGAACGTCGAGTGGATATGGGCGACGCCCTCGCTCACCATCTTGCGCGCCTTCTTGCCGCGCTTCGGTGTCGCGGCCGGCTTTTCCGCCGGTTTTTCTTCGCTTTGATCTTTCGCCATGAATCAGCTCCTCATCATCAGGCCGCGTCGAGCGTCCTGTATCCGGTCCGCCATGCGACTACCCTTTTGAAGGAGGCGGCTTCTTGCCCGCGATGGCACGCCGCGGGCCCTTGCGAGTGCGCGAGTTCGTATGCGTCCGTTGCCCGCGCACCGGCAGATTGCGGCGATGCCGCAGTCCACGATAGGTGCCGACGTCCATCAAGCGCTTGATGTTGGTGGCCACCTCGCGACGCAGGTCGCCCTCGACCTTGCAGCTGCCATCAATGAGCTGACGGATCTTGACGATCTCGTCATCACTGAGGGCGTCGCTTTTCTTGTCGCGATCAACACCGGCCTCCGTCAGGATCTTGCGTGCCGACGACACGCCGATCCCGAAGATATACGTCAGCGCGACTTCCATCCGCTTGTTTCGTGGTAGATCCACTCCTGCGATACGTGCCATGGCTCCTCGTTCCGTCCCCGGGCTTACCCTTGGCGCTGCTTGTGCCGGGGGTTACTGCACAGCACCCGCACGACACCCGCACGCCGGACGATCTTGCACTTCTTGCAGACCACTTTGACTGATGCTCGCACTTTCACGTTCAACTCCGTTCGTTGGTCCCGCGTACCGCGCCCTATAGTTGACTCAGGACGTAGGGTCCCCTCTCGGTGACCGCCACTGAATGTTCGAAGTGGGCGGAGCGGCTGCCATCTCGGGTCACCGCGGTCCATCCATCTTCTTTGATGATGACATCCGGGCCACCCATGTTGACCATCGGCTCGATCGCCAGCACCATACCCTCGCGCAAGCGCACGCCGCGATCCCGCTGTCCAAAGTTGGGCACCTGCGGTTCCTCGTGCAAGCGTTTGCCGATGCCGTGGCCGACGAAATCACGCACCACGGAGAACCCGTCGCTTTCAGCGCGTTCCTGGATGGCTGCCGACACGGTGCCCATGCGGTTGCCGACCACCACCTCGGCGATACCGGCCATCAGCGCCTCCTGGGTAGCGCGCATGAGTCGCTCGGCCTCGCGATCGACGGTCCCGACCGCCACCGTCACCGCGGCATCGCCGTAGAACCCGCGATAGCACACGCCGAAGTCGAGGCTCACGATATCGCCTTCTTTGAGCGCGCGGCGTTCCGAGGGAATGGCGTGGACGATCTCCTCATTGATCGAGATGCACACGCTGCGCGGAAACACTCGGCCGTGCACCTCATAGCCCTTGAACGCCGGCAGCGCACCACGACGACGCGTCATCTCCTCGGCGACGCGATCGAGTTCGGCGGTGGTGACCCCCGGGGCGACCCGCGCGCGGAGCTCGGCCAGCACCTCCGCCACGATGACATTGGCGGCGCGCATGATCTCGATCTCGTCGTGTGACTTCAAGAAAATCATTGGTGCTTCTGAACCTGCGCGAGGATGCGACCGAATACCTGCTCCCGCGTCCCCACGCCGTCGACTTCACGCAGCAGCCCGCGCTCACGGTACTTATTCATCACCGGCGTGGTCTGCCGATCATACACCGCGAGGCGGGCGAGGATCGTATCTTCCCGATCGTCGTCCCGCTGGTACAGCTCACCGCCGCACTTGTTGCAGCTCCCCGCAGCGCGCGGTGGATCGAAGACGACATGATACATCGTCCCGCACTCACGGCAGGTGCGGCGCCCACTCAAGCGCTTCACCAGATCGTCACGCGGCACCTGAATGCTGGTCACGTCATCAACCTCGGTCTGCATACCACGCAGCAAGGCGCACAAGGCCTCCGCCTGCGCCAGCGTGCGCGGGAACCCATCAAGGATGAATCCGTTCCGTGAGTCGTCTTGTCGCAAGCGTTCCTCTATCGTTCCCAGCAATACCTCGTCGGGGACCAACTCGCCGCGGTCCATGTAGCGTTTCGCTTGCACACCGAGCGGCGTTTCCTCCTTCACCGCGATCCGCAGGAGATCGCCGGAGGAGATGTGTCGGACCTGAAAATGTTCTTCCAATAGTATCGCCTGCGTCCCCTTCCCAGCACCCGGGGGACCCATCAGAATCATACGCACGGGGGGCCCTACTCGTCTATCCGCGCCGGCCGCGCAGCCGCCCTTTTTTCATGAAGCCTTGGTAGCTCCGGGTCAGCATATGCGTTTCGATTTGCGACATGGTGTCGAGCGCCACACCGACCACGATCAGCAGCGCCGTGCCACCGAAGTAAAAGGGGACATTGAAACGCCGGATGAGAATTGCCGGGAGCACACACACCAACGACACATACAGCGCCCCGCCGAGGGTAATGCGCGCCAGAATCCGGTCGATGTACTCGGCGGTGCGTGGTCCGGGCCGGATCCCCGGGATGTAGCCCCCGAACTTTTTCATGTTGTCCGCAACGTCGGTCGTATTGAACGTCACGGCCGTATAGAAGTAGCAGAAGAAGATGATCAATCCCACATAGAGGATATCGTAGAACCAGCCGCCCGGCTGGAGGTACAACGCCGCCGTCTGCGCCCAGGGATGATCGACGAAGCTGGCGATCGTGCCCGGGAAAACCAGCAGTGACGACGCAAAGATCGGCGGGATGACTCCCGATGTGTTGACCTTCAACGGCAGGTGCGAACTTTGTCCGCCGTACATCCGGCGTCCAACGACACGCTTGGCGTACTGCACCGAGACACGCCGCTGGCCGCGTTCCATGAAAATGATGAACGCCACCACACCCACCATGAACGCCAGCAGTCCCAGCAACACCAGCACGCCCAGCTCACCCTCGCGCACAAACTCGATGGTGGTGGCCGCCGCAGACGGAAAGGCGGAGACGATACCGGAAAAGATGATCAGCGAAATGCCGTTACCGATGCCACGTTCGGAGATCTGCTCGCCGAGCCACATGATGAACACGGTACCGCAGGTCAACGTCAACACCGTCAACAGCCGGAATCCCCAGCCCGGGTGCAAGACCACCGGCGCACCACTCGGCGTCGTGATCTTCTCGATGCCGATACTGATGAACAAGCCCTGAACAAATGCCAGCCCGACCGTGCCATAGCGGGTGTACTGTGTAATCTTGCGGCGTCCCGCTTCGCCCTCCTTCGAGAGGCGCTCGAGAAACGGGATCACCACGGTGAGCAGCTGCAGGATGATGGAGGCACTGATGTACGGCATGATCCCGAGCGCAAAGATGGAGAAGCGCTCCAAGGCACCGCCGGAAAACAAGTTGACCAAGCCGAACATGGTGTTCTTCGCCGCTTGGAAGAAATCCGCCAGCGCCTTGCCGTCGATCCCCGGGGTCGGGATGGCGACACCGATGCGGTACACCGCCAGCATGGCGAAGGTGAACAGCAGGCGACGGCGGAGCTCCGGAATCCGCCCGGCGTTTTGGAAACCTTCAACCACGGGTAATGACCTCGACGTTACCGCCCGCCGCCTCAAGCTTCTGCTTGGCGGCGGCGCTGAACTTGTCCGCTTTGACGGTGAGAGATTTGGTCAGCGTCCCGTCGGCCAGCACCTTGATGCGGCGCCCCGTACGGACCAAGCCGCGGGCGCGCAGGGATTCGCGGTCGACCACGGCGCCTGCTTCAAAGCCGGCGTCGAGCTGTCCGAGATTGACGATGCTGAACTCCTCGCGGAACGGGTTGTGAAACCCGCGCTTCGGTAGGCGCCGTTGCAACGGCATCTGGCCGCCCTCGTACCCTGGCGGGGTGTTGCCGCCAGAGCGTGCACCTCGACCTTTGTGGCCTTTGCCGGAGGTCTTCCCGTGTCCGGAGCCGGGACCTCGGCCGATGCGCTTGCGTTTCTTCGTCGCGCCCGCAGCGGGGGCCAGATCACTCAGATTCATGTTAGCTCTGCACCTCGATGAGGTGGCCCACGGTACGGAGCCGTCCTCGCATGGGTTCGTTGTCGCGCACGATCACGGTCTTGCGCAGGCGGGTGAGGCCGAGCGCCCGCAGCGTCTGCCGCTGGCGTTGTGTGCCGCCGATCGCGCTGCGCACCAGGGTCACCTTCAGCATGCTCGCTTCGCTCATCGCACTACCCACGAATTTCCTCGAGCGATTTGCCGCGCAGCGCCGCGATTTCCTCGGGCAGGCGCAGGGCGCGCAAGGCCTGCATCGCGGCCTTCACCATATTGTGTGGATTGTTAGAGCCAATGCATTTCGTCAGTACGTTACGGACCCCGGCGAGCTCGACAACGGCGCGCACGCCGCCACCGGCAATCACCCCGGTGCCATCGGTTGCCGGGCGCAGGAGCACGTGGCCGGCGCCGAAATAGCCGTGGACCTCAAAGGGAATGGTTCCGTCGACGATGGGCACCGTCAGCAACGATTTCTTTGCGCCTTCGATGGCCTTGCGGATGGCTTCCGGCACTTCGTTGGCCTTGCCGAGGCCGTACCCGACGCGCCCGCCGCCGTCACCGACGACCACGAGGGCACTGAAGCTGAAGCGCCGTCCGCCCTTCACCACCTTGGCGACGCGGTTGATCTGGACGACCTTCTCCTTCAGCTCGACGCCGTGGGACTCGATTCGCTCTCTGCCTCTACCAAACGCCATCTGTCATCCGTTCCTATGCTCAGAACTGCAAGCCTGCTTCGCGCGCCGCATCCGCGAGTGCCTTGACGCGTCCATGATAGAGAAACCCGTTGCGATCGAACACGACGGCACGAATGCCACGCTCCTGACAGACGCGAGCGATGAGCGTGCCCACCTTTTTCGCCGCCTCGCGGTCGCCGGTGCGCGTCAGCTCGCCTTTCAGCGTCGGTGACAGCGTCGACGCGGCGGCCAGCGTGCGGCCGGTCTGGTCGGAGATCACCTGAACATACATGTGCTTGCCGCTGCGAAACACGCTCAGGCGTGGACAGGCGTCGGTGCCTTGCAGACGCCGGCGCACGCGGGTTTGCCGTCGAATCCGTGCCAGTACTTTTTCCGCTAGTGCCATCCTCAGCTTGCTCCCGCAGCGCCTGCGGCCTTGCCGGCCTTGCGCCGCAACACTTCACCGGCGTACTTGATGCCCTTCCCCTTGTACGGCTCGGGAGGCCGTAAGCGGCGAATCGTCGCCGCGGTCTCCCCCAGCATCTGCCGATCGATACTTTCCAGCGTGATCACCGTCTGCTTCTCCACCCGCGCCTGCACCCCCGGCGGCAGCTGGAACAGAATCGGATGCGAGTACCCGAGGCTCAACTGCAGCGCCTGGCCGCGGGCTTCCGCACGGTAGCCAACGCCGATGATCTCCAGCGTCTCACTGAAGCCGGTCTGGACACCGTGCACCATGTTGGCAAGCATGCGCTGCGTGAGGCCATGCAGCGAACGCGTCTCGCGCGCTTCGTCCTGTCGCACGACGCGCAGCGTCCCGTCGCTGATCTCGACGCTGATCTGTTTCGGCAGCCGATGCTCGAGCTTGCCCTTGGGCCCCTCGATGCGCACGACGCCGTCGGCGACGTGCACCTTCACCGGTGACTGAACCTGGATGGGCATTCTTCCAATACGCGACATAAGGCGATGTCTCTACCAGACCGAGCACACCAGCTCGCCACCGATATTGCGCTTGCGCGCCTCACGATCGGCGAGGATGCCAGCGGGTGTCGAAATGATGTTGACGCCCAATCCGCCGCGGATCGCCGGAATTTCATCGGCGCCGACATACACGCGCAAGCTCGGACGACTCACACGCTTGAGACCGGTGATCACCGGACGGTTCTGGGCATCATAACGCAGCCAGACGCGCAACACGCGATGGCCGTCCTGTTCCACGATGCTGTGTTCCTTCAAATAGCCTTCCGCGGTGAGCACCTCGACCAGGCGGGTCTTCACCTTCGACCACGGAATATCGACTTGCTCTTTGCGAGCCTGGGCACCATTGCGAATACGGGTCAGCAGATCAGCGATCGGATCGGTCATAGCCATCGCGGCACCTACCAGCTCGCCTTGGTCAGGCCGGGAATCTCGCCCTTGCGCGCCAAGTCACGCAGGCAGAGGCGACACATCTTGAAGCGACGAAAAAAAGCGCGCGGCCGTCCGCACAGCGGGCATCGATTATATCCCCGCACTTGAAACTTCGGAGGACGTTGCGCCTTGATCCGTAAACACGTTTTAGCCACAGCCTACTCCTAACTTCTAAACGGCATGCCCATGGCACGCAGCAACGCTCGACCCTCGGCATCGGTCTTCGCGGTGGTATTGATACACACGGTCATGCCGCGGACCTTGTCGACTTTGTCGAGGTCGATCTCCGGAAAAATGATCTGCTCACGCAAGCCGAGGGCATAGTTCCCGCGGCCGTCGAACGAGCGGTCCGACACGCCTTTGAAGTCGCGCACCCGCGGCAATGCCGCGTTCACCAAGCGGTCGAAGAACTCGTACATGCGGTTGCCGCGCAAGGTCACGCGGCAGCCGATCGGCATGTCTTCGCGCAGCTTGAAATTCGCGATGGCCTTCTTGGCACGAGTAATCACGGCCTTCTGCCCGCTGATCGCGGAGAGCTCGGCCACCGCGACATCGAGGATCTTGGCGTTTTGAATGGCCTCGCCAAGGCCCATGTTGATGACGATCTTGTCCAAGCGCGGGACCTGGTAGCGATTCTTATAGCCCATCTCCTTGACGAGCTTGGGCAACACATCGTGTTCGTAGCGTTCTTTCAATCGCGTCGGCATGGCGTTACCTGTCGAGCTCTCCCTTGCATCGCCGGCAGATGCGCACGCTGCGGCCATCCTGGAGGCGGAGCTTGCCCATGCGTACCGGGGCGTTGCACTTGTCGCACATGATCATAAGGTTGGACAGATGGATCGCGGCTTCCTTTTCGACGATGCCGTACGGGCTTTGCGGACCACGCGCCTTGGTATGGCGCTTGACCATATTCAAGCGCTCGACCGTCGCACGGCCCTTCTCCGGAACGACGTGAATGACCTTCCCGGTCTTGCCGCGGTCGCGGCCCGTGATCACCATCACCGTATCGTTCTTGCGAATGTGCGCGTGCATCACAGCACCTCGGGAGCCAGCGAGAGGATCTTCATGAACTTCTTGGCCCGCAGCTCGCGCGCCACCGGCCCAAAGATACGCGTACCGATCGGCTCGCGTTGATTATCGATCAAGACGGCCGAATTCGAATCGAACTTGATGTACGATCCGTCGGCGCGGCCGACCTCTTTGGTGGTACGGACGACGACGGCCTTCATGACGTCGCCCTTCTTCACCTTGGCATTGGGAATCGCCTCGCGCACCGAGACCACAATGATGTCTCCGAGCGACGCGTATCGACGACGGCTCCCGCCGAGCACTTTGATGCACAGCACCTTGCGCGCTCCCGAGTTGTCCGCCACGTTCAAAACTGTTTCCGACTGCACCATGTCACATCACGCCCCAGCGTAGGCCCCCCGTCTCCTCATACCGCCTTTTCGAGAATCGTGCGTACGGTCCACCGCTTGTCATGACTGAGCGGGCGGGTCTCGGCAATGATCACCCGGTCGCCGAGCCCGCAGCGATTGCTTTGGTCGTGCGCCTTCACCTTGGTGCGGCGTTTCCGGTACTTCTTGTACTTGGTGTGTTGGACCAGGCGTTCGACCATCACGACGACGGTCTTGTCCATCTTGTCGCTGACCACCACGCCTTCGCGCGTCTTCGCCTTGCCTCGCATCTGTGAGTCCACTAGCGTTTCTTCTCCAGTTCCCGGGCATGCTGGATCGTCTTGATCCGGGCAATGTCGCGGCGCGCGGCGCGCAGACGCGCCGGGCTCTCCAGCTGATTGGTTCCGTGTCGCAAGCGCAGCACGAAGAGCGACTCCTTCAACTCGCGCTCTTTGACGACGAGCTCTTCCGGGCTGCTTTCGCGCAATTCCTTAGCCTGCATGTGCCGCTCCTACCGCACCCACGCGCTCGCGGAACTGAGTGGGAATCGACAGCTTGTGGGCCGCCAAGCGGAACGCCTCGCGGGCCGTTTCTTCCGAGACGCCTTCCATCTCGAACAGCATGCGTCCCGGTTTGATCACTGCGACCCAGACTTCCGGCGAGCCCTTGCCTTTCCCCATGCGCGTTTCCGCCGGCTTCTTGGTCAACGGCTTGTCCGGAAACACGCGGATCCACACGCGCCCACCGCGCTTGATGTGACGGGTGAGCGCAATACGCGCGGCTTCCAGCTCGCGTGCCGTCATCCAGCCGCGATCGGTCGCTTGCAAGCCGTAATCACCGTACGCCAAGGTCGCGCCACGGAACGCAGTGCCCTTGCGGCGACCCTTCTGCTGTTTGCGATACTTGGTTTTCTTTGGCTGTAGCATGACTATCTCGTGGCCCGGAGCGCGTCAGCCCAACGCGGCCTTTTGTTTCTCTTCGTCTTTCGTCAAAACCTCACCGCGAAAGACCCACGCTTTGATCCCAATCACGCCGTAGGTCGTTTTCGCTTCAGCCAAGCCGTAGCTGATATCTGCACGTAGGGTGTGCAGCGGCACCTGCCCTTCGCGGTACCACTCGCGCCGCGCGATCTCGGCGCCGCCGAGGCGTCCGGAGCATTGTACCCGAACGCCCTGTGCACCCATGCGCATAGCACGACCGACCGCCTCTTTCATGGCGCGACGGAAGGCGACGCGGCGTTCGAGCTGCAAGGCGATGTTCTCGGCAACCAACTGCGCATCGACATCGGGCCGACGCACTTCGTGGATGTTGATGAACGACTCCTTCTTGGTGAGCTTGGCGATTTCACTCTTCAGCTTGTCGATCTCGGCGCCCTTCTTCCCGATGACGATCCCGGGACGCGCCGTGTAGATATTGATCTTCGCCTTGTTGGCGGCGCGCTCGATCTCGATTTTCGAAATCCCGGCATGGTAGAGGCGCTGCTTGAGGAACTTCCGCAAGCGCAGGTCCTCATGCAAGAGGTCCGCATACTCGCGACGCGCGAACCACTTGGAGTCCCACTGCTCGATGACGCCGAGTCGAAATCCTTTTGGATGGACCTTTTGTCCCATACGCTCCTCTAGGCGCCCTTGCTGCGCTCGTCGACCACGATGGTGATGTGACTCGTGCGTTTGAGCAGCGGCGTGGCGCGACCGTGTGCCCGCGGCAGGAACCGCTTCATGGTCACACCTTCGTCGACGGTAATGCGGCTGACGTACAGATTATCGATATCGACCCGTTGCGTATTCTCGGCGTTGGCAATGACCGACTTCAATGTCTTGGTCACCATGCGCGCGGCCTTCTTCGGCACGAAATCGAGAATCATCAAGGCCTCGCCGACGTTCTTGCCGCGAATCAAGTCGACAACCAAACGGGCCTTTTGCGGCGCAATCCGCAGCTGGCGCGACACAGCTCGTGCTTCCATCGCTATCCCTTCGCGGGGGCGCCGGACGACCCACCGGATTTCACTTCGGCCTTGCGATCACCGGAGTGGCCATGAAAGGTCCGCGTCGGCGCGAACTCGCCCAGCTTGTGGCCCACCATACCTTCGGACACGAAGATCGGAATGAACTTGCGACCATTGTGCACGGCGAGCGTGTGACCGACCATGTCCGGACTGATGGTGGAGCGGCGCGACCAGGTACGGACGACGCGCTTTTCTCGCGACGCATTCATCGCATCCACCTTACGGCTCAGGTGTGGATCGATGAACGGTCCCTTTTTGATTGAACGTGCCACAGAGACTCCTACTTGCTACGCCGCTTCACAATGAATCGATCGGTGCGCGGATTATGCCGCGTCTTGTATCCCTTGGCTGGCTGACCCCACGGTGACTGGGGATGGTTCCCCTTGGAGCGCCCTTCACCGCCACCGTGCGGATGGTCGACGGGATTCATCGCCATGCCCCGGACGTGTGGCCGCTTGCCCTTCCAGCGCGTGCGCCCCGCCTTCCCAACAGAGACGTTCTCGTGATCGAGATTGCCGACCTGGCCGACGGTTGCCCGGCACGTCAGCTGCACATAGCGCAACTCGCCCGAGGGCAATTTCAGCAAAGCGTTGCCGCCTTCCTTCGCCATGAGCTGCGCCGCCGCGCCGGCGCTGCGCGCCAGCTGGCCTCCGCGGCCGGGTTTCAGCTCGACGTTGTGCACCATGGTTCCCGTCGGGATCAAGCGCAGCTCCAAGCTGTTCCCCGGCTTGATGTCGGCGCCCTTACCGGCCACCACCGGATCACCAATCCGCAAGCCGACCGGCGCAAGCATGTAACGCTTTTCACCATCTGCATAATTCAACAGAGCGAGGCGGGCTGAGCGGTTTGGATCGTACTCGATGGCCGCCACCTTTGCCGGCACCAGGTCTTTGTCGCGCCGGAAGTCGATGACGCGGTAGCGGCGCTTATGACCGCCGCCGCGGTGGCGGCTGGTCAAGCGCCCGAGCGCGTTGCGACCGCCGGTACGTTTGCGTGGCTCGAGCAGCAGGCGCTCCGGTTCCTTATCGGTAATCTCGGAAAAGTCGAGCACGCTCTGGAAGCGGCGGCCCGCTGACGTTGGCTTATATTGACGCGTGGCCATCGTTTACACGTTCTCGAAGAAGTCGATGCGCTGGCCGGCAGCCAAGGTGACGTAGGCTTTCTTCCAACGCGGCCGCCGCCCCATGGATTTGCCGACGCGACGCTCTTTGCCCATGAAATTGCAGGTGTGAACCTTCTCCACTTTTACTTTGAAGAAGGTCTCCACGGCTTTGCGAATCTCGACCTTATTGGCCTCCGGACGCACGCGGAAGACAAATTGGTTGCCTTGCTCGTTCACCAAAGTGCCCTTCTCCGTAATCAACGGAGAGGTGATGACATACCCGAGGTCCTTCATGCGCCCAGCCTCCTCTGTAGCGCGTCCACCGCTTCCTGCGTGACGATGAGACGATCGTAGCGCAGGAGATCGTAGACGTTGGCGCCCTCGACGCGGAGCACCTTGACGTGCGGCAGATTGCGGGCGGCGCGTTCGATCGTGTCATCCTTGGCCGGCAGGACAATCAGTGCACTCTTGACTTGCAGCTCGCCGAGCAGCTTTACGAGCAACCGGGTCTTCGGCGCATCAATGGCGATGCGATCCAAAACCATGAGCTGTCCGTCGCGCAGCTTGGCGGCAAGGGCGGAGCGTAAGGCAGCTTTGCGCGCCGTGGCCGGCAAGCGATACGAGTAATCGCGCGGTTGCGGCCCAAAGATGGTTGCACCGCCGACCCATATGGGCGAGCGGCTGCTGCCGGCACGCGCGCGGCCAGTGCCTTTTTGCTTCCACGGCTTCTTGCCGCCACCTCTCACGAAGGCGCGCGTCTTGGTTGCCGCCGTCCCGGAACGGCGGTTCGCCAGCTGCATCTTCACCGTCTCGTACAGCAAATGTCGCCGCACCGGTCCGCTGAAGACATCGGCAGGCAGGGTCAGCTCGCCAACCGGCTGATTCGACTGCGAGAGCACCGGTACGATCACAGGCTCACTCACGGCGTGCCCCCTTTGCGGCTTGGTGAATCAGCAACAACCCGTTGCGTGCGCCGGGAACGCATCCACGCACCAGCAACAGGTGCTCGGCTGGGCGCACCGCGACCACCTCGATGTTCTGGGTGGTCACGCGCTCATCGCCGTACTGGCCGGCCATGCGCTTGCCCTTCAACACACGCCCGGGGTAGGAGCGGTTACCAATCGAGCCACCATGCCGGAAGTATTCATGCGTCCCATGGCTACCCGGAAAACCGCTGAAGCCGTGTCGCTTGATGACGCCCGTATAGCCGCGGCCCTTGGTCGTGCCGGTGACGTCGATCCGATCACCGGGCGTGAAGCGGCCATCCACGGTGATCTCCTGGCCGACGGCGTAGGTCTCGCCCTCGCCCGGCGTAAACTCGCGGAGCGCTTCGAACACCCCTTTGCCCGCCTTGAGCACGTGGTTGCGATACGCCTTACTGACGCGTTGCGCCTTGCGCTCACCAAAGCCGAGTTGCACGGCCGCGTAGCCATCACTTGCAGCGGTCTTGGTCTGGACGACCGTACACGGGCCCGTCTGAATCACCGTAACCGGGATCAGCTCGCCCTTCGGGTCGAAGACCTGGGTCATGCCCAGTTTTCTGCCGATCAATCCAACCATCGTCCCATCACTTCTTGCACGTCTTGCCGTTGTTCAGCGCCGCCGTCGTTCGGGTGCGCGTCACTGCAGCTTGATCTCGACGTCCACTCCGGCCGCCAGATCCAGCTTGCCGAGCGCATCGATCGTCTGTTGAGTAGGCTCCAAGATATCGAGCAAACGCTTATGGGTTCGGATCTCGAACTGCTCCCGCGATTTTTTGTCCACGTGCGGCGAACGGTTCACCGTGAAGCGCTCGATGTGGGTGGGGAGCGGAATGGGACCCGCCACACGCCCACCCGTTTGGCGCACGGTTTCGACAATTTCTTTCACCGATTGGTCGAGCAATCGGTGATCGTACGCCTTCAAGCGTATCCTGATCTTTTCGTTCATACCTCTCGCTTACCGCTCGTGTTGTCGCGCGTCGCTCGCCGTAGGATCACTGCAGAATCTTGCCGACGACGCCGGCACCGACCGTGCGCCCGCCTTCGCGGATCGCAAAGCGCAGCCCTTCGTCCATCGCAATCGGCGTAATCAACTCCACCGTCACCCGCACGTTATCCCCCGGCATCACCATCTCCGTGCCTTCCGCCAGCTTCACGATCCCCGTCACGTCCGTGGTCCGAAAGTAAAACTGCGGCCGGTACCCATTGAAAAACGGCGTGTGCCGCCCGCCTTCTTCCTTCGTCAAAATGTAGATCTCGGCCTCGTAGTTGGTGTGCGGCGTGATGCTCCCCGGCTGCGCCAGCACCTGCCCGCGCTCCACGTCCTCGCGCTTCACTCCGCGCAACAGGCACCCCACGTTGTCCCCCGCTTGCCCCTCGTCGAGCAGCTTGCGGAACATCTCCACCCCCGTCACCACCGTCTTCACCGTCGGCTTCATGCCGACGATCTCCACCTCTTCCCCCACCTTCACCTTGCCGCGCTCCACGCGGCCCGTGGCCACCGTCCCCCGGCCGCTGATCGTGAACACGTCCTCCACCGGCATCAAAAACGCCTTGTCGAGCGCCCGCACCGGCTGCGGAATGTAGCTGTCCACCGCTTCCATCAGCTTCATGATCGCCTGCTCGCCCAGCTCCCCCTTGTCCCCTTCCAGGGCCTTGAGCGCGCTGCCGCGAATGATCGGAATATCGTCCCCGGGAAACTCGTACTTCGACAGCAGCTCGCGCACCTCCAGCTCCACCAGATCGAGCAGCTCCGGATCGTCGACCGCGTCCACCTTGTTCATGAACACCACCATCGCCGGCACGCCCACCTGGCGCGCCAACAAGATATGCTCGCGCGTCTGCGGCATCGGCCCATCGGTGGCCGCCACCACCAGGATCGCGCCGTCCATCTGCGCGGCACCGGTGATCATGTTCTTCACGTAGTCGGCGTGGCCCGGGCAGTCCACGTGGGCGTAGTGGCGATTCTTGCTCTCGTACTCTACGTGCGCCGTCGCGATCGTGATGCCGCGCGCTTTCTCTTCCGGCGCCTTGTCGATCTGGTCGAAGGGCGTGAACTGCGCCAGCCCCTGGCTCGCCAATACCTTCGTGATCGCCGCCGTCAGCGTCGTCTTCCCGTGATCGATGTGCCCGATCGTCCCCACGTTCGCGTGCGGCTTCTTGCGCTCAAACTTCTGCTTCGCCATGACAGGCCTCCCCGTTCATCCTCGTCGTACTGACTCTACGCGCCGACCGCTTTCGCGGTGATTTCCTCGGAAATCAATTGCGGCACCGGCTCATAGTGCGCGAACTGCATCGTGTAGTTCGCCCGCCCCTGCGTCATCGAGCGCAGGTCGGTGGCGTACCCGAACATCTCTGACAACGGTACGGTTGCGGTGATCACTTGCGCCCCGGCGCGATTATCCATCCCTTGGATGCGGCCCCGACGACCGTTCAGATCGCCAAACACCGGACCCGAGAATTCCTCCGGAACGACGACCTCGACCGACATGACCGGCTCCAAAATCACCGGGTTGGCCTTCTTTGCGGCATCTTTGAACGCCATGGAACCGGCGATCTTGAAGGCCATTTCCGACGAATCGACCTCATGATACGAACCGTCGAGTAACGTCACCTTCACATCGACGATCGGGTATCCGGCCAGCACGCCACCGTCGGTCGCGTCGCGCACGCCCTTCTCGACCGCCGGGACGTATTCGCGCGGCACGACGCCACCCTTGGTACCATCCTTGAACTCGAATCCCTTGCCCGCCCCAAGCGGTTCGACGCGCAAGACCACATGGCCGTACTGACCGCGCCCACCGGTCTGCCGCACGAACTTGGTCTCGTGCTCCGCGGCCCGGCGAATGGTTTCCTTGTACGCCACTTGCGGCTTGCCGACGCTGGCGTCGACCTTAAACTCGCGCAACAGGCGGTCGACGATGATCTCCAGGTGCAGCTCACCCATGCCGGAAATGATCGTCTGGCCGGTCTCGCGGTCGGTCGCCACCCGGAAAGACGGATCTTCACTAGCGAGCTTTTGCAACGACACGCCGAGCCGTTCCTGATCCGCCTTGGTCTTCGGCTCGATGGCGATCGAAATGACCGGCTCGGGAAACTCGATGGACTCCAAGATCACCGGCTTGTTCTCGTCGCACAGCGTGTCGCCGGTCGTCGTGTCGCGGAGCCCAACGGCGGCGGCGATGTCACCGGCATTGATTTCCTTGATATCCTCGCGCTTGTTGGCGTGCATCTTGAGGAGCCGCCCGACGCGTTCCTTCTTGCCCTTGGTCGAGTTGAAGACGTACGACCCGGATTCAATCACGCCGGAATAGACGCGCAAAAACGTCAGGGTACCGACGAACGGATCGGTCATGATCTTGAAGGCCAAGGCGGAGAACGGGGCCGCGTCGTCGGCTTCCCGGATCTCGTCGTCACCGGTGTTGGGGTTCGTCCCGTGCATCGCGGGAACATCAGTCGGCGCCGGCAGGAAATCGACGACGGCATCCAACAGGGACTGCACCCCCTTGTTCTTGAACGCCGAGCCGCAGAGAACCGGGATCATCTTGATCGCGAGCGTGGTTTTGCGAACCGCCTCACGAATCTCGCTCTCGGAGATCTCACCGCCGTCGAGATATTTTTCCAGGAGGGCTTCGTCGCTGTCGGCGATTGCCTCGAGCAACTCGGCGCGCGCCTTCTCGGCGGTCGGCAACAAGTCGGCGGGAATCTCTTCGGTGCGATAGCGGGCGCCGAGGCTGTCGTCGTCCCAAAGGATGGCCTTCATAGTGATCAGATCGACGATGCCGCGAAAATTTTCTTCCGCGCCGATGGGCAACTGGATGGGAACGGCGTTGGCGCGCAGCCGGTCGCGGATCATGGACACACCGCGGTCGAAATCGGCACCCACTCGGTCCATTTTGTTGATGAACGCGATGCGCGGAACGCCGTACTTGTCGGCCTGTCGCCAGACGGTCTCGGACTGCGGCTCGACACCACCAACGGAACAGAACACGGCGACGGCACCGTCGAGGACGCGCAGCGAGCGTTCCACCTCGATGGTGAAGTCGACGTGCCCCGGCGTATCAATGATGTTGATGCGGTGATCGCGCCAATGACAGGTGGTGGCCGCCGAGGTAATGGTGATGCCGCGTTCCTGCTCCTGGACCATCCAGTCCATGGTGGCGGTGCCCTCGTGGACCTCGCCAATCTTATAGTTGATGCCAGTATAATAGAGGATGCGCTCGGTCGTAGTCGTCTTGCCGGCATCAATGTGGGCCATGATGCCAATGTTACGCGTCCGTTCGAGCGGTACTTTGCGAGCCATAGCTATTCTACGCGCGGGTGGCCAGCTGTCTGGTCACCGCGCGTGCCTCATGTCTGTTGCTTACCACCGATAGTGAGCGAAGGCCTTGTTCGCCTCCGCCATGCGGTGCGTGTCTTCCTTCTTCTTGATCGTCGAACCGCGGTTATTGCTCGCGTCCATCAACTCGGCCGCGAGCCGTTCCGCCATCGACTTTTCGTTGCGGGCACGTGCGTGCTGGACGATCCACCGCATGGCGAGGGAGACGCGTCGGGTGGGTCGTACTTCGACCGGCACCTGATACGTCGCGCCACCGACGCGACGTGACCGCACCTCAACGACCGGTTTGACGTTGTCGAGCGCGCGCTTGAAGATTCCCAGCGCGTCCTCTTTGGCGCGCTCGCCAATAAGATCAAAGGCGCCGTACAGAATCCGTTCTGCGGTGCTCTTCTTGCCACCGTTCATCATCGTATTGATGAACTTGGTGACCATGCGATCGTGAAATTTCGGGTCGGGCAAAATCTCCCGACGCCGCACTTCTCCCTTGCGCGGCATACGTCAGCTCTTGTCCTTTTGGTTCACTTGGGCCGCTTGGCCCCGTACTTGGATCGACTCTGCTTGCGGTCCTGGACACCAATCGAGTCCAGCGTGCCGCGCACGACGTGGTAGCGGACACCCGGGAGATCCTTCACACGGCCTCCGCGGATGAGCACCACGGAGTGCTCCTGCAAGTTGTGGCCGATTCCGGGGATGTAGGTGGTCACCTCAATGCCATTCGTCAGCCGGACGCGTGCGACCTTGCGCAGCGCCGAGTTCGGCTTCTTCGGCGTCTGCGTGTAGACGCGCGTGCAGACGCCACGCTTTTGCGGCGAGCGCTGCAGCGCGGGAGCGGCCGTTCTGCGGCGTTGCTTCCCGCGGCCGTGCTTCACAAGCTGATTAATCGTCGGCATTCCTCTTCCTATTTTGTTCCGCTAAGCGAACCGTTGTTCATACGAAACCTGCTGTGCGCTGTCAAGGTCAACCCTCGATCGCTTCGGCAACCACCGGAGCGGCTTCCTGCGCCGCCTCGGCCTCGGCGCCCTCGACGAGGATCTCCGCGGTGGAGTAACGCGGCACTCCGGTGCCGGCGGGAATCAACCGACCCATGATGACGTTCTCTTTGAGCCCCACCAGATGGTCGACTTTGCCATTGATAGCGGCTTCCGTGAGCACCTTCGTAGTCTCCTGAAAGGACGCCGCGGAGATGAAGCTGTCCGTCGACAGGCTGGCCTTGGTGATTCCCAGCAGCAAGGGCTCCGCAATCGCCGGTTCACCACCCTTCGGGAGGACGCGCTGGTTCTCCTCCTCGAAACGCCACTTCTCGACCTGATCACCGATGAGGAAGGTGGTATCCCCGACTTCCTTGATACGCACACGGCGCAGCATTTGACGCACGATCACCTCAATGTGCTTGTCGTTGATGCGGACGCCCTGCAAGCGGTAGATTTCCTGCACTTCGTCAACCAGGTATTTCGCCAAGGCCTTCTCACCGAGAATGGTGAGGATGTCATGTGGGTTCGACGACCCGTCCATGAGCGCCTCGCCGGCACGCACGCGATCGCTCTCGTGCACGCTGATGTGCTTGCCCTTGGGGATAAGGTACTCACGCGGCTCGCCGACCTCGGGCGTGACGATCACCTTGCGCTTGCCCTTGGTATCTTTGCCGAAGGACACGGTGCCGTCGATTTCGCTGATGACCGCGAACTCCTTTGGCTTGCGCGCTTCAAAAAGCTCGGCGACGCGCGGCAAGCCACCGGTGATATCCTTGGTCTTGGTCGTCTCGCGCGGGATCTTGGCGATGATATCGCCGGCGCCGACCTGTTGCCCTTCGGTCACGTTCACGTGTGCGCCGACGGGCAGCGGATAGCGGGCGTAGTTGTCCGAGCTGGGCAGGCGCTGCGTCTTGCCGTCCTTGTCCTTGATCGAGACGCGCGGACGCTTGTCGAGATCCTTGGAGTCGATGATGACCTTTGTGGACAGGCCGGTGCGCTCGTCCACCTTCTCTTCCATGGTGACACCCTCGAGGATGTCGCCGAACTTCACCGTCCCCGGAACCTCGGTCAGCATGGGAATGGTGTAGGGGTCCCACTCGGCGAGCAGATCGCCGGCTTTCACCTTGGTGCCATCTTTCTTCTTCAGCTTGGCGCCGTAGACGATCGGGTAGCGTTCACGTTCACGTTCGCGCCGGCCTTCGTCGACGCGTTCGACGATCGCAAACTCGCCGTTGCGGTTCATCACCACCTGATCGCCTTCTTTGTTGAGCACGGTCTGCAGGTTGATGAATTTCACGAAACCATCGTTGCGCGCATCCAGCGTCGTCTGCTCGGCGCGCCGGCTGGCAGTGCCGCCGATGTGGAACGTCCGCATGGTGAGCTGCGTGCCGGGCTCACCGATCGACTGCGCCGCGATGACGCCGATGGCTTCGCCCAGGTTGACCATGTGACCACGCGCCAGGTCGCGGCCATAGCATCGAATGCACACGCCTTGGCGCGACTGGCAGGTGAGCACGGAACGGATCTTCACGCGCTCGAGCCCAGACTCCTCGATACGCTTCACCAGATCCTCGTCGATCTCCTCACTCGCCGGGACCAGCACGTCGTTGTTGAACGGATCGTGGATCTCCTCGAGCGCCACGCGGCCGAGCACCCGATCGCCGAGGCCTTCGATAACCTCACCGCCTTCGACGAGCGGGGTCATCTCGATCCCATCCATGGTGCCGCAGTCTTCCTCGGTAATGATCGAATCCTGCGCCACATCGACCAGGCGCCGCGTCAGATAGCCGGAGTTGGCGGTCTTGAGCGCGGTATCCGCCAAGCCTTTGCGGGCGCCGTGCGTGGAGATGAAGTACTGGAGCACCGTCAGACCTTCGCGGAAATTCGCGGTAATGGGGGTCTCGATGATCTCGCCGGAGGGCTTGGCCATCAAGCCGCGCATGCCGGCAAGCTGCCGAATCTGCTGCGCGCTGCCACGGGCACCGGAGTCGGCCATCATGAAGATCGGGTTGAAGCTCGATCCGGTTTGCTTGTGACCCTTGTCATCGACGCGCGTTTCGGTCTGCAACTCGCGCATCATCTCGTCGGCGATCCGGTCGGTCACCTCAGCCCAGATGTCGACGACCTTATTGTAACGCTCGCCGTCGGTAATGAGACCCTGGTTGTATTGCTCTTCGATCTCACGCACGTCGCCGTAGGCGGATTCCAGCAGCTTCTCCTTACCGGAGGGGATCACCATGTCCTTGATGGCGATAGAGATGCCGGCACGGGTGGCGTATTCGTACCCGAGGTCTTTCAACTTGTCGGCGAAGATCACCGTCGCCTTGTTGCCGGCGAAACGGTAGGAGAGATCGATGAGCCCGCCGAGCTCCTTCTTCTTCATGACCTTGTTGACCTCGGCGAAGGTGATCTGCGGCGGCACGATCTCGTACATCAGGACGCGGCCGACGGTGGTTTCGATGCGTTCACCGTCGAGGCGCACGATGATTTGTGCCTGCAAATCGACTTCGCTTTGATCATACGCCAGCCGCACTTCCTGAAAGCTCGAGAAGCGCATGCCCGTGCCCGGAGCGTTCGGGCGCTCGCGGGTCATGTAGTAGAGGCCGAGCACGATATCCTGCGTCGGCACGATGATTGGCCGTCCGTTGGCGGGCGAGAGGATGTTGTTGGTGGACATCATCAGCGCACGCGCCTCGACCTGCGCTTCGACCGACAGCGGGACGTGCACCGCCATCTGGTCACCGTCGAAGTCGGCATTGTAGGCGGCGCAGACGAGGGGATGGAGCTGAATCGCCTTACCTTCGATGAGGGTCGGCTCAAACGCCTGGATACCGAGCCGATGCAACGTGGGGGCGCGATTGAGCAGCACCGGATGTTCGCGGATGACCTCGTCGAGAATGTCCCAAACCTCGGGACGCTCCTTCTCCACCATCTTCTTGGCGCTCTTGATGGTGGTCACCAAGCCGCGTTCTTCGAGCTTGTTGTAGATGAACGGCTTGAACAGCTCGAGCGCCATTTTCTTCGGGAGGCCGCACTGATGCAGCCGCAGTTCGGGCCCGACGACGATCACCGACCGGCCGGAATAGTCGACACGTTTGCCGAGCAGGTTCTGGCGGAAGCGGCCGCTCTTGCCTTTGAGCATGTCGGAGAGGGATTTCAACGGACGCTTGTTGGGCCCCGTAATGGCGCGCCCACGGCGACCATTGTCGAATAGCGCGTCGACCGCCTCCTGCAGCATGCGCTTCTCGTTGCGCACGATGATGTCGGGCGCATTGAGCTCCATCAGCCGCTTGAGGCGATTGTTCCGATTGATGACGCGGCGGTAGAGATCGTTGAGATCCGAGGTTGCGAAACGACCGCCATCGAGGGGGACCAGGGGGCGCAGATCGGGTGGAATCACCGGGATCGCCGCCATGATCATCCACTCGGGATGGTTGCCGGAGTTCTTGAACGCCGTGACCACCTTGAGGCGCTTGGACACTTTCTTGCGCTTCGCTTCGCTGGTCGCCTCCTTCATCTCGACACGCAGCTCCTTCGAGAGCTGATCGATGTCCAGATCCTTGAGAAGCATCCGCACCGCCTCGGCGCCCATCTCGGCCTTGAAGCCGTCGCCGTGTTCCTCACGCGCCTTGCGATAGCGGTTCTCGCTCAACAGCTCCTTGTACGCCAGCGGTGTCTTGCCGGGATCGGTGACCACATAGGACTCGAAATAGAGGACCTTCTCGAGCTCCTTGAGGGTCATATCGAGTAGCGTGCCAATGCGACTCGGCAAGCTCTTCAGGAACCAGATGTGGGCCACGGGCGTAGCCAAATCGATGTGCCCCATGCGTTCACGGCGCACCTTCGACTGGATGACCTCGACGCCGCACTTCTCGCAGACGACGCCGCGATGGCGCATGCGCTTGTATTTGCCGCAGTTGCACTCGTAGTCCTTGGTCGGCCCGAAGATCTTGGCGCAGAACAGGCCGTCGCGCTCCGGCTTGAACGTCCGGTAGTTGATGGTCTCGGGTTTCCGGACCTCACCGTGCGACCAAGAGCGAATCTTGTCCGGGGACGCAAGCGACACTCGCAGCGCGTTGAAGGCGAGTGGGTTCTTGGGTTTCTCGAATAGGGTAAAGAGATCCTCCATGATACCTCCGTGCGTTTCCGACGTTACTCGCCGGTTTTTTCCTCGAGCAACTCGACGTCAAGCGCCAAGCTCTGCAGCTCTTTCATCATCACGTTGAAAGACTCTGGCAGCCCGGGCTCCAGCACGTTCTCTCCTTTCACAATCGCCTCGTACATCCGAGTGCGACCGGCGACATCGTCCGATTTCACCGTCAACATCTCTTGCAACGTGAACGCGGCGCCGTACGCTTCGAGCGCCCAGACTTCCATTTCACCCAGCCGCTGGCCACCGAACTGCGCTTTGCCGCCGAGCGGCTGCTGCGTCACCAACGAGTACGGCCCGGTGGAACGCGCGTGGATCTTGTCGTCCACGAGATGGTGCAACTTCAGCATGTACATTATGCCAACCGTCACGGGCTGTGCAAAGGCCTCTCCGCTGCGGCCGTCCCGCAAGCGTGCCTGGCCGGTTACCGGAAGTCCGGCCTTCTTCAGCCAGTTGAAGATCTCGCTCTCGCCGGCGCCATCGAAAACCGGAGAAGCCACATGGATGCCGCGCAAGCTTTTGCGCGCGAGCTTGGCCAAGTCGTCTTCCTTCAACGTGTCGATGAAGTCCGCCGCCTCTTTGCCGTAGAAGTCCTTCATGCGCGAGCGCAGCTCGCTGCCACTCATGCGGCCGTCGAAGAAACTACTGATATCGACACCCAGTGTCCGGCTGGCCCATCCCAGATGGGTTTCCAGGATCTGGCCGACGTTCATACGCGACGGCACGCCGAGGGGATTCAAGACGATGTCGACCGGCGCGCCGTCCTCGAGGTAGGGCATGTCCTCTTCGGGCAGGATACGCGACAGTACGCCCTTGTTTCCGTGCCGGCCCGCCATCTTGTCGCCAACTTGCAGCTTGCGCTTGATGGCGACGAAGACCTTTACCATCTTGATGACGCCCGGTGGCAGCTCGTCACCGCCCTTGAGGCGCTCGATCTTCTCCTGGAACACCATGCGGATGAGGCTCAGCTGTTCCTGCATGGCTTCGACGATGCGGCTGACCTCTTCCTCGATCTTCTCGTCGTCGATCTTGATCTCGCCCCAATGCGCGGCCGGGATCTGTTCAAGAGCCTCCGCGGTGAGACGCTCGCCCTTCGGCAACAGGACCTTGCGCGTGTCATCGGTCAGGCGGGCGGCTGTTTCCTTGCCCACCAGCAGCTTCTTCACCTTCTTCAGGGTCGATTCACGCGTGATCCGCTGTTCATCCTGCTGGTCTTGCTTGAGCTTGGCGACTTCGTCGTCTTCGATCGCCTTGCTGCGCTCGTCCTTGGACACGCCCTTGCGGGAGAAGACGCGCGCATTGATGACCGTCCCCTCGACGCCGGGCGGCACCTTCAACGACGTATCGCGCACCTCGCCGGCCTTCTCGCCGAAGATGGCACGCAGCAGCTTCTCTTCGGGAGACAGCTGCGTTTCCCCCTTGGGGGTAATCTTGCCGACCAGAATGTCGCCGGGGCGAACCTCGGCACCGATCCGAATGATCCCACTCTCGTCGAGGTCCTTCAGGGCTTCCTCACCGACATTGGGAATGTCGCGCGTGATCTCTTCGGGGCCGAGCTTGGTATCACGAGCGACGCACTCGAACTCCTCGATGTGCACCGACGTGAAATAGTCATCTTTCACGACGCGCTCGCTGATGAGGATGGAGTCTTCGAAGTTGTACCCGCCCCACGGCATGAAGGCCACTAGCACGTTGCGCCCGAGGGCAAGCTCGCCCATGTCGGTCGATGCGCCGTCGGCGATCACCTCACCGGCTTCGATGTGATCCCCTTCGTGCACGATCGGCTTTTGATTGATGCAGGTGCTCTGATTGGAGCGCTGGTACTTGGTGAGATTGTAGATGTCGACGCCCGGGTCACGCCCGGAGTCGCTCGGCTTGTCCGCCTTGATGACCACACGGTTCGCATCGACGCTCTCGACCACACCGGAGCGTCGGGCGAGCACCGTCACGCCCGAGTCACGTGCCACCACGCGTTCCATGCCGGTACCCACCAACGGCGCATCGGTGCGCAGCAAAGGAACCGCCTGGCGCTGCATGTTCGAGCCCATCAACGCACGGTTGGCGTCGTCGTTTTCGAGGAACGGAATCAACGACGCCGCCACGCTCACGAGTTGGTTGGGCGAGACGTCCATGAATTCGACCTGTTCGGGACGCACCATGGAGAACTCGCCACCGATGCGCGCCGACACCAGATCCGCGGTGAAGGTGCCTTTGGCATCGATCGGCGCGTTGGCCTGGGCGATGACGTGATCCTCTTCCTCCAGGGCTGACAGGTACTTGATGCGGTCCGTGACGCGCCCATTCTCCACTTCACGGTACGGCGTCTCGACGAAACCGAATTCGTTGACGCGTGCGTAGGTCGACAGCGAAGCGATCAGACCGATGTTCGGTCCTTCCGGCGTTTCGATGGGACAGACGCGGCCGTAGTGGGTCGGGTGCACGTCACGCACCTCGAAACCGGCGCGCTCGCGTGTCAAGCCGCCCGGGCCGAGGGCTGAGAGGCGCCGCTTGTGGGTAATTTCGGAGAGCGGATTCGTCTGGTCCATGAATTGGGACAGCTGGCTGGACCCGAAGAACTCCTTGATCACTGCTGACACGGGCTTGTAGTTGATCAGCTCCTGAGGCATCAGCGTCTCGATGTCCTGCAGGCTCATACGCTCTTTGATGGCGCGTTCCATGCGCACCAAGCCGATGCGATACTGATTTTCCACCAGTTCGCCGACGGCACGCACGCGGCGGTTGCCGAGGTGATCGATATCGTCGATCGTCCCGTTGCCGTTCTTCAGCTCGATGAGGTAGCGCACGACCTCGAGAATATCTTCGCGGCGCAGCGTGCCTTGATCGAGCGGCGCATGCAGGCGCAGCTTGTGGTTGAGCTTCAGGCGTCCGACGCGCGAAAGATCGTAGCGTTCGGCATTGAAGAACAGGTTATTGAAGAACGTCGTCGCGGTTTCGATGGTCGGCGGATCCCCGGGGCGCAGGCGGCGGTAGATCTCGATGATGGCATCTTCCGGCGAATTGATGTTATCGAGGAGCAGTGTGTTGCGCAGCGACGGGCCGATGTGCTGATCGTCGAGGAAGAGCACTTCGACCTTGGTGATGTCGCGCGCGCGCAGGGCATCAAGTTTTTCCGTGGTGATCTCGTTGTTGCACTCGATCAGCACTTCACCGGTCTTCGGATCCGCGACATCGTGGGCAGCGACGCGTCCGATCACCTCTTCGAGCGTAATCGGAATTTCCTTCACCCCGGCGTTCTCCATCTGCTTGATGGCCGCCTTAGTGATCTTGCGTCCCTCTTTGACGATCAGTTCGTTATTGTCGCCACGGATATCACGCGTGGTCTTGAGGCCCACCAGTTGATCGGGCTTGAACTCCTTGGCCACGCGGCGACTATCGAGGAGGATGGTGTCGGTCTTGTAGTAGTAGTTGAGCAGGTCCTCGGTAGTCATGCCGAGCGCCCGCAGCAGCACGGTTGCATGGAATTTGCGCCGGCGGTCGATACGGACGTAGAGGATGTCACGCGGATCGAACTCGAAATCGACCCACGAGCCGCGATACGGGATGATACGGGCCGAGAACAGCAGCTTGCCGCTGGCGTGCGTCTTCCCTTTGTCGTGGTCGAAGAAGACCCCGGGCGAACGATGCAACTGGCTGACAATCACGCGTTCGGTGCCGTTGATCATGAAGGTGCCATTGACGGTCATCAGCGGGATCTCGCCGAAGTAGACCTCTTGCTCCTTCACGTTCTTGATCGAGCGCGCGCCGGTTTGCTGATCGACATCCCAGATCACCAGCTGGATGGTGACCTTGAGGGGTGCCGCGAACGTCATTCCGCGTTCGTGGCATTCATCGACCGAGTACTTGGGTTCGCCCAGCGCGTAGCTGACGAACTCCAACGACGAGGTTTCGTTGAAGTCCTTGATGGGGAACACCGAGCGAAACACGCCCTGCAACCCCATCTCCCGCCGTTCGCTGGGCGCCACCGTGCGCTGCAGGAACTCGTCGTACGACTGCTTCTGAATCTCAATGAGATTGGGAATCTCAATGATCTTCTTGATGCGGCCGAAGTTCCGCCGAAACCGTAGATTGCTCGCGACCCGAGAGCTCATAGTGACTCCTCCGCCGTGGTCGTGCCGACTACTTGAGCTCCACCGTTCCGCCGGCCTCCTCAATCTTCTTCTTCATCTCTTCCGCTTGCGCCTTCGGCAGCCCTTCCTTCACGGGCTTGGGGGCGCCGTCGACCAGATCCTTGGCCTCTTTGAGGCCCAGGCCGGTCAGCTCGCGCACGACCTTGATCACCTGGATCTTCTTGTCACCCGCTCCCGTGAGCATCACCGTGAACTCATCCTGCTCGACCGCGGCCGCAGCCGGACCGGCCGCAGCCGCTGGGCCCGCAGCCATCATCGGCGCGGCCGCGCTGACGCCGAGCTCTTCCTCGAGCTCTTTCACCAGGCTTGCAGCCTCCATCAAGCTCATGTTCTTGATGTACTCTTTGACCGATTCGCGTGTAACCGTAGCTTCTGACATGACAAAATCCTCCTTCTACATTCTGTGTTATTCTTTAGTTTCCAAACCCGCACGTACCCGATCCAGCAAGCGAGCCACGCGCGCACCGGGTTCTTGAATCGTCCGCAGCAGTTGCGCGGCCGGCGCTTGCAGCAGACCGAGCAGCTTGCCGAACAAGACCTCACGCGGCGGCAGCGTCGCCAACTCCTGAACCGCGGCAGGGGCCAGCACCTGGTTGTCGATAACCGCCGCCTTGATGGTGAGCTTCTCGTTCTGCTCCGCGAAGCGCACCAGCACCTTGGTCACGGCCACCGGATCGGCGTAGCCAAAGACCAAGCCCGTGGGCCCTTCGAGTTGGCTCTGCAAGCGCTCATAGGCCGTGTTCTGCACCGCCCGGCGTGCGAACGTATTCTTCGCAACCTTGTACTCCCCGCCCGCTTGCCGCAGGGCACGGCGCAACTGCTGCATGGTGCCGACGGTCAAGCCTGCCGAGGTGGCAAGCAGCGTGACACTTGCCCGCTGGAAACGCCCCTGCAAATCGGCCACGGCGACCGCTTTTTCTTCTCGGTTCACGGCAACCTCCTCACGCAGCCACGGCTTTGACCGCCAGCGGATCGACCTTGATGCCAGGTCCCATGGTCGACGAGACCGACACACTTTGCATGTAATTGCCCTTGGCGGCTGCCGGCTTGGCGCGTACCAAGCTGTTCAGCAGCGCGCGCGCATTGTCGGCCAGCTTCTCCGCGCCAAAGGACACCTTGCCGATCGGCACATGGACGATACCGGCCTTCTCGACGCGGTACTCCACTTTTCCGGCCTTCACTTCGCTGACCGCCTTGGCCACGTCGAACGTCACGGTACCGACCTTGGGGTTCGGCATGAGACCGCGCGGGCCCAGCACTTTACCGATGCGGCCGACCAGGCCCATCATATCCGGCGTGGCGATCGCCTTGTCGAACTCGAGCCACCCTTCGGAGATTTTCTTGACCAAGTCCTCGCCCCCGGCAAAATCGGCGCCGGCTTCGGTTGCCTCGCGCTCCTTCTCGCCCTTGGCGAAGACGAGAACCCGGACGGATCGTCCTGTCCCGTGCGGCAACACCACCGTGCCGCGCACATTCTGATCGGCCTGTCGCGGGTCAACGCCGAGGCGCACTGCCATTTCGACAGTCTCGTCGAACTTGGCCTTCCCGGTCTCGACGGTCAACCGAATCGCGTCATCGAGTGGGTAACGCTTGTTGCGGTCCACCAGTGCGACACTGGCGCGATACCGTTTACCTTGCTGTGCCATACAATCCCTCGTTCAGTCGATCACGTCGAGGCCGAGGCTACGGGCGGCGCCCTCGATGGTACGCATCGCGGCCTCGATGCTTTCGGCGGTCAGGTCGGGCATTTTGAGCTGTGCAATTTCACGAACCTGTGCGCGTGTGACCTTGCCCACTTTTTTCTTGTTGGGTTCCCCCGAGCCCTTCTCAATGCCGGCCGCGCGCTTGAGCAGCACAGCGGCCGGTGGCGTCTTGGTGATGAACGTAAAAGAACGATCCGCATAGACGGTGATGATCACTGGAATGATCAGCCCCGCTTGCCCTTGGGTCTGCGCGTTGAACGTCTTACAGAACTCCATGATGTTCACGCCACGCTGGCCGAGGGCCGGGCCGACGGGTGGACTGGGATTCGCCGCTCCCGCCGGAATCTGTAGCTTGATCTCCGCGATAACCTTCTTCACGCTTCGTCTCCTCCGCGAGGCAGGGCCGCGGACCGTGGGTCGAACGCAACCGCTTCCCGTTGGGTCGCTCTGCCATGCCGTCGCAAAACTTGCGTAGGGAGTCCCATGTTGTGGTTTGCAAACCTCTCAGGCTTTTTCGACTTGCACGAAGTCGAGTTCGACCGGGGTGGCGCGACCGAAAATACTGATGAGGACGCGCAGCTTCCCCTTGTCGGCCTTGACCTCTTCGACCACGCCGTTGAAGTCGGCGAAGGGTCCGTCGATCACCTTCACGCTCTCACCCGACTCGAAGAGCACTTTGGGCTTCGGGCGAACGGCACCTTCCGCCATCTGCTGCGTGATATCGCGGACCTCAGTTTCCGAGATTGGGGCGGGATTTGTCGCATCGCCGACAAACCCGGTGACCTTCGGGGTCGCCTTGATGATGTGCCAGGTGTCGTCGTTGAGCTCCATGTTCACGAGCATGTATCCCGGGAAGAACTTCCGCGACGAGGTTTTCTTGCGGCCCTTGACGAGTTCGACAACCTTTTCGGCGGGTACCAGGACGTCCCCAAAGAGCTCTTGTTTGCCCAGGGTCCTGATACGTTCTTCGAGCGCGGCTTTCGCCTTGTGCTCGTAGCCCGAATACGTATGAACGACGTACCACAGCTTGGCCATAGGCTCGTCAGCTCAGAATTGCCTGCACCAGGTGGGAGACGGCGAAGTCGACGATGCCGAGATATGCCGCGATGATCACCACCACCACCAACACGACGACTGTCGCCGCGTAGGTTTCCTTGCGGGTCGGAAAATGAACCTTTTTCATCTCGGCCCAGACCTCGGCCAAGAAATTCACCGCACGCGGCCCGGCGTCGCGAAGTTTTCCCAACTGTTCCTGCAGTGCCATCGTCATATACTCGCTGCTGCTTGTGTCATGAGCGGGTCAGGCAGGCTTCGAACCTGCAACCCCCGGATTTGGAGTCCGGTGCTCTGCCAATTAGAGCTACTGACCCGACACCTCGCCATCCGGGGCAATCCAACGCTCGCCCCGTGTCGCGTTCGCTGCACTCCTCAGACCTTGGACTCCTTGTGGACCGTGTGTGCGCGACACGACGAACAGAACTTGCGCCTCGCCAACTTCTCGGTGCTGGTCTTCTTGTTCTTCGTGCTGGTGTAGTTGCGGCGCCGGCACTGCTCGCACGCGAATGAAATCAGCTCTCGCATTGGCCCGCCTCTTTACTGCAGAATCTTGCCGACGACGCCGGCACCGACCGTGCGCCCGCCTTCGCGGATCGCAAAGCGCAGCCCTTCGTCCATCGCAATCGGCGTAATCAACTCCACCGTCACCCGCACGTTATCCCCCGGCATCACCATCTCCGTGCCTTCCGCCAGCTTCACGATCCCCGTCACGTCCGTGGTCCGAAAGTAAAACTGCGGCCGGTACCCATTGAAAAACGGCGTGTGCCGCCCGCCTTCTTCCTTCGTCAAAATGTAGATCTCGGCCTCGTAGTTGGTGTGCGGCGTGATGCTCCCCGGCTGCGCCAGCACCTGCCCGCGCTCCACGTCCTCGCGCTTCACTCCGCGCAACAGGCACCCCACGTTGTCCCCCGCTTGCCCCTCGTCGAGCAGCTTGCGGAACATCTCCACCCCCGTCACCACCGTCTTCACCGTCGGCTTCATGCCGACGATCTCCACCTCTTCCCCCACCTTCACCTTGCCGCGCTCCACGCGGCCCGTGGCCACCGTCCCCCGGCCGCTGATCGTGAACACGTCCTCCACCGGCATCAAAAACGCCTTGTCGAGCGCCCGCACCGGCTGCGGAATGTAGCTGTCCACCGCTTCCATCAGCTTCATGATCGCCTGCTCGCCCAGCTCCCCCTTGTCCCCTTCCAGGGCCTTGAGCGCGCTGCCGCGAATGATCGGAATATCGTCCCCGGGAAACTCGTACTTCGACAGCAGCTCGCGCACCTCCAGCTCCACCAGATCGAGCAGCTCCGGATCGTCGACCGCGTCCACCTTGTTCATGAACACCACCATCGCCGGCACGCCCACCTGGCGCGCCAACAAGATATGCTCGCGCGTCTGCGGCATCGGCCCATCGGTGGCCGCCACCACCAGGATCGCGCCGTCCATCTGCGCGGCACCGGTGATCATGTTCTTCACGTAGTCGGCGTGGCCCGGGCAGTCCACGTGGGCGTAGTGGCGATTCTTGCTCTCGTACTCTACGTGCGCCGTCGCGATCGTGATGCCGCGCGCTTTCTCTTCCGGGGCCTTGTCGATCTGGTCGAAGGGCGTGAACTGCGCCAGCCCCTGGCTCGCCAACACCTTCGTAATCGCCGCCGTCAGCGTCGTCTTCCCGTGATCGATGTGCCCGATCGTCCCCACGTTCGCGTGCGGCTTCTTGCGCTCAAACTTCTGCTTCGCCATGGTTATTCAACCTATCTCAATGGGAAAGCCCAGGAGCGGAATCGAACCGCCGACCTCCTCCTTACCAAGGAGGTGCTCTAACCGACTGAGCTACCTGGGCAGCCGGTGCACACGCCGCACCCTGCTACCATATCCGCTGTAACCTGACCTCCGTCCTCGAACTCTTTACACTAAATTGGAGCGGGAAACGGGACTCGAACCCGCGACCCTCAGCTTGGAAGGCTGATGCTCTAACCAACTGAGCTACTCCCGCACGATTGCTACTTTCAATATTTCAACCTTTCCTGGTGGAGAGGGGAGGATTCGAACCTCCGAAGGCGTACGCCGGCAGATTTACAGTCTGCTCCCTTTGGCCACTCGGGTACCTCTCCGCACTCTGTGGAGCCGATGGCCAGAATCGAACTGGCTACCTACTGATTACAAGTCAGTCGCTCTACCTTTTGAGCTACATCGGCCCAACCGCTGCTCGTTTCCCGTCTTGGCCCTTTCGCACTGTACGCAGAACAGTTCTGGCGTAAAACGTGCTTGTTACAACACCGCTCCGGCCCTGTCAAGCTACCCTCCACCGTCGCCAGATCTCGTACAGCACCACGGCTGCAGCGACGGAGGCGTTGAGCGACTCGATACGACCCGCCATTGGAATCGAAACAAGAAAATCACACTGCTTCACCACCAGAGGCCTGATGCCGGTTTCGCCACCCAGCACCATCGCGATATATTCCGGCGGCTCGAACTTGAAAATGTCCCGGCCCACGCGCGGCGCAAGACCCACAGACCAATAGCCAGCTTCCTTCAACTCGGCAAGGGTGCGCCCGATATTCGTCACGCGGCATACGGGAAGCAGGGCTGCCGCCCCCGCGGCTGCCGCCTCGACCGTAGCGGTGACCGCGACACTCCCGTCACGCGGAATGATCAATGCGCGTGCGCCCACGGCTTCGGCGGTCCGGAGGAGCGCTCCGAGGTTGCGTGGGTCCTGGAGTTGATCCGCCAAGACCACGAGTCGGGGTTTCTCGGCCAGCACACTATCGAGTGCGACGTACGGAAACGGCTGGCACTCCGCCACCACACCTTGGTGGCGCTGGGTGTTGCCAAGCTTTGCGAGGGTCTCCGCAGGGCACACCTTGATCGGAATACCGGCGGCGGCGGCGCGGGTGCGGACGGCGGCCGTGTGCTCCGATGCCGACGCATCGCAGTACACCACACGGACCTGCGCCGGGAAGGCGGTAAGCCACGCGAGGACGGAATGCATACCGTAGATGCAACGTTCGGCAGGTTCCATCCGGTTGCGCCGATTTACAAGGTTGCGACGTTTCATTACGATTCGGGTTTCGTGCGCACCATCAACCACTACATCTTGCGCGAAATCGCGGTGCCGTTTGCGCTCGGGCTCGCCGTATTCACACTCATCCTGCTGATCGCCCGCATTCTCAAGCTCGTCGAGATGGTGGTCAACCGAGGGGTGCCCGCGCTCGAGGTCCTGAAACTGTTCTCATACATTCTGCCGGGCTTCCTCGAGGTCACTGTCCCGATGGCAGTGCTGCTTGCCGTGCTGGTGGCCTTCGGACGACTGTCCTCCGACAGCGAGATCATCGCCCTCAAGACCTCGGGGGTGAGCTTGTACCAATTGATGCAACCGGTGGCTGTCTTCGCCGGGGTCGTATACCTTGTTGCGTTGCTCGTCTCAATGTACGCGCGTCCGTGGGGCAACACGCAGTTGCGTAGCGGCCTGTACGAAATCGCCAAGAGTCGCGCCAGTGCCGGCATCAAAGAGAAGGTCTTCACCGACGATTTTGCCGGATTCGTGCTCTATGTCGACCACATCGAGCCCCCCGGGAGCATGTTGCACGGCGTGTTGATCTCCGACACGCGCGATACGACCCAGCGCAACACGATCTTCGCAAAGATCGGCATCCTGGTGCCCAACGAACCGTTGCATCTCCTGACCCTGCGGCTGCTGGACGGGAGCGTACACTCACTGGACCAGAAGGATCAGAGCTATCATCGTACCGATTTCACGACGTACGACATCACGCTCGACCTCAACACGGCACTGACGAACCTGCGCGCACGCGAGCGCGATCCCAGCGAGATGACGATGGCGGAGCTCCGCACCCTCATTGAAACGAAGCGCCAAGCCGGGGAACCGGCATTCGCCGAAGCGGTCGAGCTGCAACGCAAGTTCTCGATTCCGTTTGCGTGCTTGGCGTTTGCCGCCATCGGCATTCCCCTCGGTATTCAGCCGACGCGCGCGGTGCGTTCGCGTGGGTTTTCGCTGAGTATCGCGGTCATCTTCGGATACTACATCATGCTGACCATGTCCCAGAGCCTCGGCGAGCGCGGCGTCTTGCCGGCGGCGTTCGCGATGTGGCTCCCCAACCTCGTGCTCTCTCTGCTCGCGACGATTCTGCTGATCCGTGCCGCCCGCGAGTCGTTCGCCGCGCACCCATCGCGCGCCACCACCTGGCTCGTAGCCCTGCGCGCGCGCTTCGCTCGTGGAAAGAACTAGTCGATGTCACTGTCGCGTCTCACGCCCGGAACCGTCACCGCTCGCTACCTGATTCGGGAGTTCCTTGGTCTCTTTCTCCCGATCATGTTGGCATTCATCGTCATCTATCTCATCGTCGATTTCTTCGACCGTCTGGACCTGCTCCTGAAGAACCACGCCGGGCTCTCCGCGATCCTGCGATATTTCCTCTTCAAGATCCCGCTGATTGTCACGCAGATCCTGCCGCCGGCGGTCTTGGCCGCCATGCTCATCAGCCTGGGCATGCTCTCGCGGCGCAACGAGATCACGGCGCTGCGGGCATCCGGGGTCAGCCTGGTGCAGACGGCGACACCCCTGCTTGGCGTGGCCGCAGCGTTCTCGGTCGCCACGCTGGTCTGGGACGAGACCATCGTTCCCTATTGCATGCGCGAGTACCAATACGTCAACGACATCGAGATCCGCAAACGACCCCAACGTGCAATCTTGAGCCTCGACCGCGACATCTGGTACCACGGTAGTGACGGATTCTACAACATCGAGCATATCGACCCGCGACGTCAAACACTCTACGGGGTCACCCTCTATCGGACGGATGCCGACTTCACGTTGCACAGCATCGTTGAAACGCTGGCGGTGCACTGGACGGGCAGCGGCTGGGAAACCTCCGGAACGGTGGAGCACACGATCGGCGCGGACGGTGAGATCACCACGGCGGTGCTACCGCACGAACCGCTGCTGCAGCATGAAACCCTCAGCGACTTTCTCGATGTCCGCCGTGAGCCCGAGGAACTGAACTATCTGGCGCTGCGCCAGCGCATCAAGGACCTTTCGCGCAAAGGCATCGATGCCTCCGCCTACCTGGTCGACTTGAATCTCAAGCTGGCGGTGCCATTCACAACGTTGGTTCTCGCCTGTGTTGCGGTGCCACTGGCAGGCCGCGTGCAGCGGCATCCGAGCCTAGCGGGAATCGTCGGCACCGGATTGGCCACCGGGTTTGGGTACTGGGTGATTCTGGCGTTGAGCAACTCGCTCGGGCAGAGCGGTGTGCTGCCCCCTGTTATCTCGGCGTGGACGGCGAACGGGATTTACCTGCTGCTGGCGAGTGCCCTGTTCCTCAGCGGCGAGTGAATGCCCACCGTCGCAGACTCAGTCCGTATTCCCAATATCCAGGTGGTCTTGCCGCACTGGGGCAGCGACCCAACGGGGAGCGGACCATAGAAAGGACGCCGACCGCAGGTCCTAGCGTTTCGAGTACTGGGGCCGCTTGCGCGCCTTGTGCCGCCCGTATTTCTTACGCTCAACTTCGCGAGGATCGCGGGTGACGTGCCCGGCCTTCTTCAGCGCCGGGCGGAAATCCGGATTGGTGGCGATGAGCGCGCGGGTGATCCCATGACGAATCGCCGCGGCTTGCGCCGAAACGCCGCCGCCGTTCACGTTGGCGGACACATCATACTGGCCCATCGTACCCGTAACTTCGAACGGTTGGTGAACGATCATCCGCGACGTGGGGCGGCCGAAATACGCGTCGAGGGCTCGGTGATTGACGTGAATCTGCCCCGATCCACTCGTCACGTACACGCGCGCCACCGCGGTCTTCCGCTTTCCAGTGGCGGCGAAACTCGCTTTTCGGTCTGCCATCATGACTCCTTACGACGGCACCGGCGCAGGCTGCTGCGCCACGTGCGGGTGTTCCTCGCCCTTGTAGATTTTCAGCTTCGTGGCAAGCTGGCGACCGAGCCGGTTCTTTGGCAGCATCCCGGTGACCGCCTTGCGCAGCATCCGATCAGGGTGTTCGCGCAGTTCCTGACCGGCGACGCGTGTCCGGATGCCACCAGGATAGCCAGTGTGTCGGTGATACACCTTGGTCTTTTCCTTGTTCCCGGTCAGCTTGATGTCGGCAGCATTCACGACGATCACAAAGTCACCGGTGTCTTCGTGTGGCGTGAAGGTCGGGTTGTGCTTGCCGCGCAGGAGCGTCGCAATCCGGCTGGCCAGCCGTCCCAGCACCTGTCCGCGGGCGTCGACGAGATACCATCGGCGCGCGGCAAGCGCTGCTTCGCGAGTGGCCATGAATGTCGTCTTCATCGTTGCTTCCTCACAATACCGCTGAACTTGCCGCACTCCCGAGAGGTAGTGCGGCATCCCCAAAAATGGCGGGGTGGACGGGACTTGAACCCGCGACCTCCGACGTGACAGGCCGGCGTTCTAACCGAGCTGAACTACCACCCCAAACCTCACTGTGTGCCTATGGCCAATTCTCTCCTGTTGCTTCGTCAAACACTCGTCACGGGCCTTCCGCGCAGCCACAGGCGAGGGTCAAAATGGGCGGTATCCGGATTGAACGGATGACCCCCGGCTTGTAAGGCCGATGCTCTCCCGCTGAGCTAACCGCCCGCGCTGCGAAGGACCTGCGGTCGGCGTCAGTTCGGCGGGGCTCCCCGCTGGGTGGCTGCTGCCTTCCAAGTCCGATCGGGTCCTAGTTCAGGGAATCTTTCAGGGTCTTACCGGCTTTGAACTTCGCGGCTCGTGAAGCCGATATTTCGATGGTTTCTCCCGTCTTCGGATTGCGCCCGGTGCGTGCTTTGCGGGTCGAAACCGAGAACGTGCCGAAGCCGGAAATATTCACCTTATCACTCTGCTTCAATGCCGCCGTGATATCGTCGAACAATGTATTAACGGCGCGCTCCGCGGTTGCACGGGGCAAATCCACCTTACTCGCAACGGATTCGATCAAATCAGCTTTTGTCATGACACCCCTCCCCGCCTGAAAGCCGGTTGGCTATAACAGCCCCCCTCCACTAAGTCAACAAACTGTCAGTGGGTAACGATGTCGCCCGCAGGCGCTGCTGGCGCCTCAAACGGCGGGGGCACGACCTCAGCTGGCGGTACTGGCCTCTTCAAGAAGTCTTGCGGATTCTCGAGAACCAGGGCACGGCGCAGCACCTGATCCATATGGTCCACGGTCTCGATCTTGATGTTGCGCAAGATCGTCTGCGGAATCTCGCGGATATCCTTCTCGTTCTCCGCGGGGATGAGCACGGTCTTGATCCCGCCACGATGCGCCGCGAGGACTTTCTCTTTCAGTCCGCCGATCGGCAGAATGCGCCCACGCAAGGTGACCTCGCCGGTCATGGCAAGGTCGTTACGCACCGGAATCTTGGTGAGCGCCGAGACCAGCGCGGTAGCCATGGTGATACCAGCCGAGGGGCCATCCTTCGGTGTCGCGCCCTCTGGAACGTGGATATGAATATCCACCCGCTGGTAAAAGTCACGCTCCAACCCTAGCTCATCGGCGCGGGACCTGACGTAGCTCAGTGCCGCTTGGGCGGACTCCTGCATGACGTCGCCAAGGCGCCCGGTGATGATCAGTTTCCCTTTGCCGGGCATCACCGTGACTTCGGTTCCCAACAGCTCCCCGCCGAGCTCGGTCCACGCCAACCCGGTCGCAACGCCAACCTTCTGCTCCAGTTCCGCCTTCCCATAGCGGAAGCGGGCTGGACCAAGATACTTGCCGAGATTCTTTCCGGTCACGACCACTTTCGTGGGATGATCCTTCTTCAGCACTTCGACGGCGACTTTGCGGCAGATCGACGCAATTTCGCGCTCCAGATTTCGTACGCCGGCTTCCTTGGTGTAATGACGGATGATTCCCATCAAGCCGTTGTCCGAAATTTCCAGATTGTCACCGGACAACCCGTTCGCTTCCAGCTGTTTGGCAGAAAGATAGCGCTTGGCGATGTTGAGCTTCTCCAAGTCGGTATAGCCCGCAATGCGGATGATCTCCATGCGATCTTGTAGCGGCCGCGGGATGCGGTCCAGCCCGTTCGCAGTAGTAATGAACATCACTTTCGAGAGATCATAGTCGACATCGAGATAGTGATCGTTGAACGCCGCGTTCTGCTCCGGGTCCAGTACTTCAAGGAGGGCTGACGACGGATCGCCCCGGAAGTCCGTCGACATCTTGTCGACCTCGTCAAGGAGGAAAACCGGGTTGCTCGAGCCGGCTTTTTTCATACATTGGATGATCTTGCCGGGAAGCGCACCGATGTACGTTCGGCGGTGCCCGCGGATCTCGGCCTCGTCGCGCACGCCACCGAGGGACACGCGCACGAACTTACGACCCGTCGAGCGCGCAATCGATTTTCCCAGTGATGTCTTGCCCACTCCCGGGGGCCCCACGAGGCACAGGATCGGCCCTTTGGTCTGGCCGACCAAGGACTGGACGGCAAGGTACTCGAGAATCCGCTGTTTCACTTTTTCAAGACCGTAGTGATCGGCTTCGAGGACCTTCTCCGCCTCTCTGATATCAAGCTTGTCGTCCGTGAAATCATTCCAGGGAAGCGAAATGATCCAATCAATGTAGTTGCGGACGACGGTCGCCTCGGCGGACATCGGCGACATCATCTTGAGCTTCTTAAGCTCCTTATCGACCTTCTCCTTGGCTTCGGCCGACAGCTTCTTTTGCTTGATCTTCTCTTCGAGCTCCTGAATCTCGTTCTTGAACTCGTCCTTTTCGCCGAGCTCCTTTTGGATCGCACGCATCTGTTCGTTGAGGTAGTACTCCTTCTGCGTCTTCTCCATCTGTTTCTTGACGCGAGTACGGATGCGCTTCTCAACCTCCAGGATCTCGATCTCGGACCGCATGTAGCCCAGCACCTTCTCGAGGCGCTCCGCCGGATTGGTGGTCTCGAGCAAGGTTTGTTTATCCTCGATCTTGATACCGAGGTGGGCCACGATCGTGTCCGCCAACCGCGCGGGATCGTCGATGGATGCCACCGACATGATCATCTCTGGCGGGATTTTCTTGTTGAGCTTGACGTAGTTTTCAAACGTCGAGTTGACCGAACGGATGAGCGCTTCGACTTCGGTCGTCTTCTCGCAGATCTCTTCGATCTCCTCCGCGACAACCAGGAAGTACTCGGCTTCATCCAGGTAGCGCAGGACGCGCGCGCGCTTCTTCCCTTCGACCAAGACCTTGACGGTACCGTCGGGCAGGCGCAGCAACTGCACGACCGTCCCGAGTGTGCCAACTCGGTAGATATCCTCCTCACTCGGGTCGTTCGTCTTGGCTTCGCGTTGGGCGGCCAGCAGAACATATTTCTGTCGGTTCATCGCCTCTTCGAGCGCCTTGATGGATTTCTGTCGGCCAACGAAGAGTGGCACCACCATATGGGGGAAGACGATGATATCCCTCAACGGCAGCAACGGCACACGCAGCCCTGCGCCACCCGGGCCTGGATTATCCCGCTTGTCGTTTCGAAAGAGCATGTTCAATTCCTCTCTGCGTCTCCGCGACTAAGCGGTTTCGGCTGCCTTTTGGTACAGAACGATCGGCTGCTCGCGCTTGGTGACGACTTCTTCGGAAATCAAGACCTCCTTGATCGCCGGCTGTGACGGAATCTCGTACATCACATCCAACATGGTGTTCTCGAGAATCGCGCGCAGCCCGCGGGCTCCCGACTTGCGCTTCAAGGCTTCACGGGCGATCGCCGTCAACGCGCCATCGGTGAACTTCAGGTGCACGGTCTCCATCTCGAAGAGCTTTTGATACTGGCGCGTCAGCGCGTTCTTCGGCTCGCGCAAGATGCGCACCAGATCCTGCTCGGCAAGCTCATCGAGCGTTGCAATCACGGGCAGACGGCCGACGAACTCCGGGATCAGCCCGAACTTGAGCAAGTCTTCGGTTTGCACCTCGTGGAGCAACTCGCTGACGCTGCGCTCCTCCTTGCGACGAATGTCCGCACCGAAGCCCATGCCCTTCATCCCGATGCGACGGCGGATGATTTCTTCCAAGCCCACGAAGGCGCCGCCACAGATAAACAGGATGTTCGCGGTGTCGACTTGCAAAAACTCCTGCTGCGGATGCTTGCGTCCCCCCTTCGGCGGCACGCTCGCCGTCGTCCCTTCGATGATCTTGAGGAGCGCCTGTTGCACCCCTTCGCCGGATACATCGCGCGTGATCGACGGGTTGTCACCTTTGCGGGAGATCTTGTCGATTTCGTCAATATAGACGATGCCACGCTGCGCCTTTTCGACATCGTAATCGGCGTTCTGCAAGAGACTGAGGATGATGTTCTCAACGTCCTCGCCGACGTACCCGGCTTCCGTCAAGCTCGTGGCATCGGCGATGGTAAACGGCACCTGCAGAAAGCGCGCAAGGGTCTGGGCCAAGAGCGTCTTTCCCGAACCGGTCGGTCCGATGAGCAAGATGTTGGACTTCTGCAGCTCGACATCGCCGGTCACCAACTGCGAGTCGATGCGCTTGTAGTGGTTGTGCACCGCCACCGCCAGCACCTTCTTGGCGCGCTCTTGCCCGATCACATACTGGTCCAGCACCTTCTTGATGTCCGAAGGCTTGGGCACCGCGGAGGTGGAGGCGAGCCCTTCTTCCTGGTCGCACTCTTCGGCGATGATATCGTTACACAGGTCGATGCATTCGTCGCAGATGTAGACGGTCGGACCCGCAATGAGCTTGCGCACCTCATCCTGGCTCTTGCCGCAAAACGAACAGACAAGGTTGCCGCTGCGATCATCACCGTGCTTGGCCATAACACCCTCACACTTTCTTCAACGGCCTGCTGGCGATGACTTCATCCACCAGCCCGTACTCTACCGCCTGCTTGCCGGTCAGAAAGAGGTCGCGATCGGTATCCTTCTCGATTTTCTTGAGACTCTGGCCCGTGTGTTTGACCAGAATGTTATTGAGCTGCTCGCGCACCCGGAGAATCTCCCGCGCCTGGATATCGATGTCCGTGGCTTGCCCTTGCACCCCGCCGAGCGGTTGATGGATCATGATCCGCGAGTGCGGCAGCGCGTAGCGTTTCCCTTGTGCGCCCGCCGCCAGCAGCCACGCCGCCATGCTCGCCGCCTGCCCCAAGCAGAGCGTCGACACGGATGGGCGGATGTACTGCATGGTATCGTAGATCGCCAACCCCGCGGTTACCGAACCACCCGGCGAGTTGATGTAGAAATGGATGTCGCGTTCCGGATCTTCCGATTCGAGGAAGAGGAACTGCGCCGTAATCAAATTCGCAATTTCGTCGGAAACCTGAGATCCCAAAAAAACGATACGGTCTTTCAGCAGTCGAGAATAGATGTCGTAGGCGCGCTCGCCCCGCCCGGTTTGTTCGACCACAATGGGGACAAGACTCATGACCACCCCGCAATTTTCTTCATGCTGACCCGGATTCTAACCATTTTCGCGCACTTCAGCAATGTTCGGCGCGCGGTCGCCGTCGACATGTGGCGCGCGTTCCACATCCTTGATTGTCGCGTGTGCGACCACGGCATCGATCGCACGCCCCTGGATCATGCGCGCGTGCAGCTGACGGCGCGCTTCAGGGTTCTGATAGAGCGCGCGCACACGCTCCGCGGCTGTCCCCGCTCCCGCCGCGAGAGCAGCGACCCGCGCTTCGACGTCTTCGTCAGAAACCGCGATGCGCTCCTGGCGCGCGATTGCCTCGAGCAGGAGACCCAACTTTACTTGTTCCCGCGCGCGCGGCTCGAGCTCGGCACGCAAGCGTTCGCGCGCCTGCGTCTCGTTCTTCGGGCGAATGCGTTGCTGCTGCCAATCATGCCAGACCTCTTCCACCAAGGCCTCGGTCCGCCGCTGCACCATCGCCGCAGGAACTGGAACTTCATGGCGCTGGGACAACGCGTCGAGCAGCGCGCGCTGCACCGCCTCATCCGCCGCCTGCGCGGCCTCGGCCTGCAGCTGCTGGCGCACGCGCCCGCGGAGCTCTTCGAGCGTCGCGCAAGCGCCGTGATCCTTCGCAAACTCGTCGTCAAGATTGGGGAGCTCTTTTTTCGAGAGCCGCTCGACGTGGATCTTGAAGTGCACGGTCTTGCCGCGCAGCTCGGCGTTCGCGTGCTCCGGCGGATAGGTCGCGGCAAACTCGACGTCACTGCCGACGCGGGCGCCCATCAACGCCTGATCAAACTCCGGCGGAAATCCGTTCGCGCCGAGCTCGATGTCGCGGTGCTCGGCACGACCCGCGAGACGGCCGTCGATGTGTCCCTGGTAGTCCATCGTCACGACATCTCCGGCCTGCGCTTCGGCACGGTCGATGATCGGCTGCAACTGCGCCAACGACTGACGCAGACGTTCGATTGCCGCCTGCACGTCGGCGTCGCTGACCGGCGCGAGTGGCCGTTCCACCTCGAGCCCGGTGTAGCGGTCGGCAACGACCTCCGGCTTCACTTCGACCGTGGCCTTGTATCGTAAGGGCGCGCCCGGCTCCGCTTGCTCGGTGACGATCTCGGGTTGGCCAACCACGGCGATCTGTTCTTGCTCGATGACCTCGGCATACGACCGTTGAATCAACTTGCCGAACACATCACCGCGGACGCGATCACCGAACATACGCTCCAGCACGTGCCGGGGCACGCGCCCCGGACGGAAGCCCGGAACTTTGGCGGCGCGCCCAAGATCGGTGTAGGCTTTCTCAATCTCCGTCTGCACGTCCTCGCCCGATACTTCGACCGCGAGTCGGCGGCGCAGCGCATCAACCGTCTCGACGTCGACTTTAAGGGTCATACCGCGAACTCCAGCGCTGGATTCAAGGTTAACCATAGGCACCCTAGTGATTCAAGAAAATTTAGTGGACGTTCCCCGCAACACCAAGGCGACTGCAGCTCTCGCACAGATCCCCCTCGCGCTCTTGCGTGCTCGATAATCCGCGACACCTCGGAACGCCTAACAATCGACGCCGACGAAATCAACGACGCGCACATGCGCACGCGCCGTTCGAAGAATTCCCATCCGACATGATGCCGTTGGAATGCGCTCGTGCGGCGGCAGCGCGCGCTAACCCACATTGCCTGTGAGATAAGCGGCATCGTTCCAAGAATCGCATCCTTCGAGACGGCGCCTGAGATAACGGCGCCTCCTCAGGATGAGCGGAAAACCTCGTGGATGCTCTAACAAACACCGCTCACGCTGAGGAGGTCGCGTCTTCTCAGCGACCGTCTCGAAGGCGTGCCCGCCTGGCAGGATGGTTCTTAACTCACTGGCATTGTTGCTAACCCCGATGTGACAAAGGCTTCTCACACCGAGGCGCAGAGACGGAGAGAAGAGACCACAGATAATGAGACTGCCCTTTGGGGCATGGCTAGCGAAACAGTGGCTATCTCTGCGTCCTCTGCGGCTCCGCGTGAGCTTCTGCTTTTTCTCATCACGGTTAGCAGCCGATTCCGGAATTCAGCCACTCGCCGTTCGCGCAACGGTACATCGTGCCGGCTTGACAGATGGACGAGCCATTGGTGACGCTCACGCCGTTGAACGAGCAGTTGCGCAGCGGCTCTACTATGGGCGGCGCGTCGGCAGCTCGGACGCCAGTATCGATGTTCGTCACCGCTCCGTGCTCGTCGATATGCACCACCACCATGCGCCCCGCATACGCACGCACGTCGAAGCTCGGCGGCGCGCTGAACAAGCGGTTATCACCGGCAATGCCGAACGTCCGCCCGACCGGATCGCTGGTCACCAGCTCCCCCGAGACCACTTCATAGCCATGATTGATCGGCTCCGTGTGGATGGGGAGCTGGGTGATTTGCAGCACATGGCCATCACGCGACAACTGCACCTCTACGGCCTTGCCGTCAAACTCCTCGACTACCGAGCTGCTCGGAGCCGTAAACGTACCGGCGTGCCCAACAATACGAAATCGGCTCGAGGTTCCCCGGATTGGCACTAGCTCGCCGGTGAGCACACCACCGTCGGCCACAACGACATCGCTGCGATGTTCGCGCGCAGTGGCCCGATGCGGAGCTGACAATACCCCGATCAGGAAAAGCATCGACACCACGGCGCCTAGCGATTTTATGTCCATTGTACACCTCCTCTCGAGAGTGGTGCGCAACACCCGTGCCATCATTTGGCGTGATTGCTCGCGCGAATCACTGCGTTGCACTGGTTCGCGACGCAGCAATTCTTTCAAGAGGCGACGCAAAGCCTTCAAGAACCTCCTGCCGTGCGCGGGCTCGCGCTCATGCGGGAATACGCGCTGCCGAAAATTGGACATGCCTTGCCAGAGGTGAAATATCCCTGCGTGCGGCCGTGAATAGACCGCACACGTGCGCGTCGCTCAAAAGGGAAAAATGAAAGTCGTGGTCACCAGCTTCGGTTCAGATGGGGACGTCAATCCCTTGCTGGCGATTGCCGGCGCGCTGGTGCGCCGTAACGTGGACGTGACGTTCGTCGCCAACCCGTTCTACGAGCGCCGCGCGCAGAGCACCGACAGCCGCTTCGTCGGCGCCGGGAATTTCTTCGACGTGTTCGCGGCGCTGCAATCGAACCCGCGCTACCTCAGGCTGGGCACCGGCATCGCGGCGATATGGAGGGATCTCGCTGAACCGAGCATTCGCGACATTTACCCGGTTGTCCGAGACACCGTTCGCGATGTCGGTGCGACGGCGGTTGTCTCGCATGTACTGTCCTACGGAGGCATTTGGGCGGCGGCAACGACCGGGGTCCGCAACGTCGTCGTAACCACAACGCCGTCGGCGTGGTTGTCGCGTCATCAACCCGCACTCTTCGGGAATTGGCGTCCCCCGCGAGCGCTGCAGGGCGCATTGACGGTCGCGCTGCGCGGCATCACGAACACCGTGCTCCGCCAGGCGCTGCGACGCCTGGCCATCAAGATCGGCGCGCCCATGGGGTCGAATGTCGTCCCCACTCCAGACCTCAATCTCGGAGTCTGGCCGGAATGGTTCCGCCCTTCCGCACCGGATGATCCGCCGCGAGCCCGGATGTGCGGCTTCGTCTTCGACACCGTCGATGCGGGGCAGCCGCTTTCCGGCAACGTCGAATCGTTTCTCGCCGCGGGCGACGCGCCCGTCGTCGCCGGGTTTGGGTCCGCGGCCAGTCTGCACGGCGCGGATCGTTACCGTGCCGTGGCCAACGCGTGCGCCACGCTCGGCCAACGCTGCGTGCTCATCGGCCCTTCAGCGGACGTCGTAGCACCGACGCCCGACGTGATGGTCGTTCCGTCCGCGCCGTACGCCCGGATGTTTCCGGCCGCGTCCGCGATTATCCATCACGGAGGATTCGGCACCTGCGCGGAAGCGCTGCGCGCCGGCAAACCGAGTCTCGTCACGCCGTTCGCCTTCGATCAGTTCGACACGGCGGCCCGCGTCGACGACGCCGGTCTCGGCCGCTGGTTGGTCGGCAAAGCCCATGACGCCGGAGCCATTGCGACCGCGCTCGATTCCGTGCTGCGCAGCGCTCAGCTCAAGACGGCGGCGCGCGCGGCGGCAGCGAAGATCGCCGGCGCTCCAGACGGTGCGCAGCGCGCCGCCGAGCTCATCGCAGCCTTGTAGCGTCGGCGTCGAACTGCTCGTCTAGCCGCCTGTCGAACTTGGCAGCGCGCAGCGATCAATCCTGTCCCCAGGCTCCCCGAAGGGGGGAACGGACCACAGAAAAGACGCCGACTGCAGGTCCTACGCTTTTTGCTCGCCCGCGGCGCGGCGCCGGCGGCCGCTGAGCAGGTAGAGATCGGCGCGCGGCTGAAAGAGCGGATCGGCGGAGGCTTCAATTCCGTCGACGCGCGGGATGGGATCAAAGATGATGCGCCGCTGTTCCGCGTCACTGGCTGCCACCAGCGCGTTCAATACAAGCGCACCAAACCAAATCTGCGGCCGGCTTGCCGGCCAGCGGATAGTGGCGTCGTCAACGGGGTCTCCGTCCTCGGCCACCTGCAGTGCGATGTTGAACTTGATGGGACCTTTGGCGATGCGTTTCCTGATCTCGTCGAACAGGAAGTTGGGATCCTTGGCGGCCGCGGCGGCCGCATCCAGATACTCCGTACCCAGCTCTGGAAGGATGCGATAGCGACCAAAGCGGCTGCTTCCGTCTGCGGCGGTGAACTTGACCGCGGAGACGGCAAAGAACGTCTCCCGCGCAAAGCTTGTGGGGATCGGCTTGGCAGCCTGGACGAATTGCAACGCCTTGGGATGCGCACCCAAAAATTGCTCGATCGCGTTGGGATGAGGCTTGGAAGGATCACTGGCCGCGACAGCGTGGAGGAACTCCAAGAATTCCTCGGCGGTCCGGGCGGGAAAGCCGTCATGCGAGTGCGCCACGATGTCGGTGTGCACATGTTCACCCAGATGAAACCGGATGGCACAGCCGCGCGGGCTGGCACCCTGGGCATCGTTGTCCGGAACAGTGGGAATCCCGGCAAAGTCGGAGAGGCGCACGGTAATGGATGTCTCGCCGCGCGCGTGCGGCGCACGCGTCAGCGACGCCGCATCAGGAGCGGGTTTGAAGGTTCCGGTGAACAGGACGCCCTTGGCGTGCGCGGGCCGGAAACCGGGATGCTCGCCGCCGTTGACCGTGTCGAAGGCCTGCAACAGCTCGCGGCTGAGCGCCAAGGCTTTGGGGTCAGTGGGCAGAGGCATTGGGAACTCCTTTCCTACGCGATCTTCTGCAAAGTGAGTGGAACTTTGGGGGACGCCAGTGTCGTTGGTACGGGTGTGGCGCTTGTCACCTGAAGGGTGTCATCGGCCATGAGCGGTGTCGGTTCATTAGCATGAGTATGCCGACGTGCGCTACGGGACGCCGCCAATCCGACACGTCCCTCGATACAGCGTGTGAAAAGATCGCGCCTACTCGGGATGCCAGTGAGTGAAGGCCCAACCCGCCTGGCGAATGAATTCGCGGCTACGAAGAGCACGCAGTCGCCATACGGCGACTGCCATCCACTGGGCACAACAGCCGGGAAATCGGCCAGTCCGCGCAGGCGGACTTTGTGTGTCTCGTAGGCGCGGTTTCAACCGCCGCCGGCGGCGCATCTTACCAACTTTGACTCACTGGCATCGCGCCTACTCGTGATGAACGGAAATCTGCTTTGGGATCCACACACAATCCGTTCCCCCCGAGCCGCCTTCCGTTGGCGGCGTATCGAGGGACGCGTCTTGAATTGGCAAAGCCGGCCGCCAGCTCACCATCGCAGATCCGGAAACAGCCGGGCGATGGTGCGCGCAATGCCGTCCTGATGCGGCCCGGCGGTGATCTCGTCCGCCACCGCCAATACTTCGGCATGTCCATCGGCGACCCCGACTCCGTAACCAGCCGCGCGCAGCAGCGGCACGTCGCTGAGGTCGTCGCCAAACGCCACTGACTGCGCAAGTGTCAGGCCGTGGCTGGCGAGCAGTGGCGCGAGCAGCGTCGTCTTATCGCTGCCAGCCGCAGTGATGTTGATGAAGCGCCCGCCGTCCAGCGGCATCGCGGCGACGGCTCCCGGCCAGCAGCGGGCGATGTCCTCGGCGAGCGCGTGCAGCGGCGTCTGCGCGCTCCACACCGCGAGCTTGCACGCCGACGCTGTACGCGCCTGCGCGAAAGGGACGAGCTCCGCCGTCGTGCACCCCCACTCGCGCAGCGCAGCCTCGGGCGGAATGATGGGACCGAAGGCCGCCTGTCCGTCGGCGGTGTGGATGCCGATGGTGGGCGACGACTCTGACGCTTCGGCGAGCGCGGCGATCGCACCCACCAGGTCGGCGGCGATCTCGGTGGCGGCGTGGAATCCGCTGCGCGTGCAGCGTGCGAGCGCGCCGGCATGGAAGACGCCGCTCTCGGCCAGCCACGCCAGCGGCCCGAGCGCGATCGCCGCCGACGCGGGCCGGCGAGCGGTGGCCACGAAGCAGGCGAACCCCGCCGCACGGCAGGCGCTGATCGCCGCGACGGTCGCCGCATGCGGCCGCCCCCCGGGCGGCACCAGCGTACCGTCGATGTCGAAGATCAGCGCACGGAACCGGGGCATCGGGCTGAGTGTCTGTAGTAGTGGTAGGGGTCAACAACCTATATTGAATGAAGCCGCGTATCTGGATGGTTCAGATCTCCATGCTGGCACCAGCCGCGCGCCCGAGCAACATACGGCACAGAAAGAAAGCTCACGCAAAGGCGCAACAACCAGGACGAGTTCGCACACTACCGCGCGGTGCTCGAGCGCCACTGCAAAGAAGTGGGCCGTGACTTCGGAGAGATTCGCATCACCGCGATGTCCGGCGGCATTGCGTATGAATCCCCGGCAGAGCTCGACGCGTACATGCAGCGCATCGCGGCGCAGGGAATCGACCGCAGCCTCCTGCTTCAACTGGTGAGCTGCAACGGTTCGCATGCACAGTGCGCCGAGTTCCTGTCGCAATGGAAGAAGCTCGGGGTCGACGGCATCATCTTCTACTTCAATGACGTCGCCACGTACGGGGACGGGCAGTCACAGCCGGAGATCTTCAAGCGGGATGTGCTGCCGCACGTGTGAGCTGCTGTAGGAGCAAAGCGACTCGCGACCTCTGACGACGGCGCCGCCGGACAATTCCATCAGCGGGGAGTAGTTTCGCCTTGCCGTCGCGGAAGGCGGCTTGCTTCACAGCGTCCTCGCCGACGAGCGGCAGGCCCCAGATGACGGCATCCACGGCGCGGCGTTCCACCGTGCGGCGGTTGAGCTCAGCGGAGGACAAGTCCTTCGCGTGTGTGGTCAGAGCCAGTGCGCTAACGAGCACGGCTGCCATGAGGTCTTGTGGGCGCGGCCTTTTCACTGTCTTCTCCCTTCGCCGTTGCTGGATTGCCAGGCGGTCCAAACACCGCCGGCGTCCACTGTCGTTACGGCGCCTGTGCCGGCCCGATCTGCGGCGCGCGGACCGGCTTCGCCATGCCGTAGAAGACCACGACGCCCTGGCCGCCGCAGCGCGTCGACAGCGCCTCATTGGGCGTACCGACACAGCTGTCGATGTCCTGCCAGTTGTTGATCGCCCAGACGTTGCCCGCGGGATCGACGGCAATATCCGTCTGCATCTGCAAGCCTCCACCCACATATCCGCCAGGCGGGGAGATCTGATCGCCGGTCTTCATGCCTGGCGGGCAATTCTCTGTGCGCACGCCGCAGAGCTGCACGATGGGGCTCGTGGGCATCGCGAAGTTGGATACCCAGATGTTGTCGTTGCCATCCACGACGACGGCCCACGGCCCAGGAAGGCCACCGCCTTTGAACGGCGAACCCGGGAGCGGCGTGCCGTCAGGCCGCAGCACCGTGATGCTCCCGCTGCCGCCAGTCTGCCCGGACATTGTCTTCGTCAAGTAATCGGATGCCGACGTCACGCCCTCGGTTTTCAGGCGGACTCCCATGTCCACCAGATGGGCCATACCCATCAGCCCGCTGCCGAATCGGTTGGTGATCCAGACATTGCCCTGGCTGTCGATGTTGAGCCCGCTGTTGAGGTAGCCGGTCTTGAAATTCTCCGACTTGCTCGGATCGGTGGCGGGGAACCGCGTCACCTTGTCCGAGCTGTCCGCCACCCAGATGCGATCCTGCTGGTCGATGGCCAGGTGGAATGGCGCGGTGAAGGACTTGCACGGCTCAGCGTTGTCGCCTTCGCAGACGAGGCGGCCCTTGCTCCAGTCGCCCTTCGGGAAGTACAGGAGCTGCCGCTTCGAGATGCCCACCGCCCACACGTCGCCGTTGGGCACGACGATGATCCCCTGCATCAGCCCCAGCTGGCCGTCGAAGGTGATGCCCTCCGGCGGCGTCAGCGGCTTGCCGCTCTTGTCGAAGATCGCGATCGACTTGCTGCCGTAGCTCGAGAGCCAGACATTACCATTCAGGTCGATTGCATTACCGAATGTGCCGCCCTCCATGCCACCGCCGGTAAACCCTGTCGTGAGCGGCGACAGGGCCCTGCCGTTAGGCGCGAACTTGGTGGCGTTGCCCTGCCAGAGCGAATCCTGCCCCTGCCAACCGACGGTCCAGTTGTCGCCGACCCAGAGGTTGCCCTCGCTGTCGAACATTGCCTTGCCGCCGGCGCGAAACCCGCCGCCGTCGAACTTGAGGGGCAGAACCCACGCGCTGGGCGCGAAGCCGAGGTACGGCATGTACGGCACCGGCCGCATGGTCTTGCCCCGCTGGATCGGGTAGTACGCGTCGAGGAGCGCGAACATTCGTCCGGGTTGGTACCACGGATACCGCGCGATCGATTGCGCCGCAGTCAGCGTGTCGGTCGGGGTACCGCCGGTGGGAGGCGTCGCCGCCGCAAAGAGACTGCTACACGCATTCGGCGTTACCTCCGCCACGCAACCGGCGAGCACGTCGGCCAGCGTCGCGAAGTTGGCCATCGTCGGCGTCTGACCGCTGTTGAGCGGCCCTTGGATGGCGTCGCCCCAGCCACCCGTCGCAAGATCGACAAAGTTGGGCACGTTGCCAGCAGCGATGCGCAAGCCGAGCGCGTGCCCCTTGATCGATGTGCCATTAAGGAACTGTGCATTGGTCCACACCGAGGCCACCGTCGTGAATTCGTTGATGACCACCTTTGCAGGAGGCTTGTTGCCCAGCACTGCTAGCAGGGCGATGGCCGGGTTGTCCCCGCTCCCCTTGTTCGCGGTCGCTTGCCCACCTTGGGCGACGAGATAGAGGACGGCATCTTTTCCAGGAGCCCCATAGGCGGACAACGCGAATCGGCCATCAGCACCGGTTTGTGCCTGCGCCAACTGCTTCGGGTCCCCAGCCCTCGCAGCCCACAGCGTCACGGTTGACTTGGCGATCGGGGCACCCGCGCCAAGGACCTGACCTTTAATCCCGTCTGCGCGAGCCGGCCTGGTCGACAAGACGCCGGAGACGACAAGCGCCGCAGCAAACCATCGCCCTACGGCTACGGAATTCCGCCCATTCTGGCTTTCACCCATTTTCCTTCTCCCATCCCAACTCATCTTGGAAACAGCAACTGCACCTGCGCCCGCAGCTGCCAGTCCGGGCCGAACTCGGGTGTGTCGGCGTTGTAGAACGCCTGCAGTTGCGTGTTCACCGGCAGCCCCACTTTGCCGACGCGCCACAGCTTGCCGCCCCCTCCTCCTACGGGAACGGTCCAGTGATTGTCGCCGCTAGCGGAGAAGTTGGCGGTGATGATCGGCGCGGTGACCAGGTACCAGCCGTGGGCGATGTTGTAGTTCACGAACGGCTGCATGAGGAAAGCGTTGACGTGCTTGTCGCTCCAGCCGGCGAAATCCCACTGCTGATTGGCAAGCGCGCCGACCACCCACGGTCCGTCCATGAAGAGCCCGACGGCGGCCGGACCGGCGCTCCAGCGGCCGCTGCCGAGACGCGACACGGTCGCGGTCGGCAATGTCAGCGTCGGGCCGACACCCCAAATGAATTTCCCGGGTTTGGCCGGCGACAGGAAAAAGGTCGGATTGATGTCGCCCATCCCAAACGCTTCGGTGCGTGGCCCCCGGTCAAATAATTCGGGTTGGTTGATGATCGGCATGATCGTGCGGGTGATCAGGTTCCAGTCGTTGCCGATGGGAATGGGAATGACCGGCTGGACATTGAGCACCCACTGCGTGACGTTCCTGGTGCCGGTGTTGAAGTTGAAGTTGTTCTGAAAAGGCACGCTGATCAGGTTGGCCACCGGGTTCTGCGTTTCCTTGGCGAGCTCGGTGGTGTTGTCGTCACCGGCAGCTGACGGCTTGGCGTCCTGCGCCCGGGCGGCGCTCGCCAGCAACAGCACCACCACTGTTACCGTCAGCGTGAGGCACCGCCTCGAACCGATCTCCCGCATAGTCTCGTCCCTCCTCTGAGTGCGAACAGTTCTTGGCCTGGAGCGCGTCCCTACGAGCAGCTCGCGTGTTAGCACGTCAAGCGCCAAGCACAAACCGCGGCAATGATCCAGTGCCACCAGCGAATCCTTCCGGAAGGCAGGACTCCGGCCGGCTCCGCGACCATCTGGTCGGGACCGGTCGCGAGATCCGTTTCACGCGGGGGGATCACGCAGACAGGGGTGGAACCGCATGCGGCGACCCCGCCCACAAGTGGTTTCAGCTCACTGCGCTGGCGCCGGGCGCTTGCCCATCTCCAGCTTCTCCAGCGCTTCCTTGGCCTTCGGGGATGATATCGTAGACTGACGGGTTGTTGGGCATGAAGCCGATTTTGAATTGCGACGGACACTCAAATGATCGATCACAAGCGGCCACGAACAGCACGTACGAAGTTTTGGATGTCCTTGGGGGATTCACTATGGGAGCCGTTCAATGTCAACAGAACGGACAAACCAAATCCCCGGTGGAGACGCGGAGTAGAATTGTTCGACGAAACCGTCGAAGCGTACCCGCCATATCGTGGATAGAGCCGGGGTGGCGACAAGCTCACGCGCCATTATGGTGCCTACGGTTCCTATTGGGGGACCTGGGACATTTCTGACGGGCACCGCTTTGACTAGCCGTACTCGATCGCCTGGTACAAACTCACCGCACATCATCCGCGACATCGCCTCATTCGAAGAAGCCTTCGAGGAGAGGCCCTGGGACGCTGGCACTCGAGAGGGAGCAATTGGGCCAGCGCCCCAGGGGTCTGCGCCCGCAGACTTTCGTGGAGTCTGCGGGCTAACAGGTCACGGGAGGGTATCCAAGAAGAGCTGCCCTGAGCTATTCAGAGCCGGTGCCGGGAACACTGCACCAAAGCAGTCAGCACCGCCGTTCGGCTGCAACTGAACGATCACCTGCGTGTCTTGCTGCAGCACCTGCGATCCAACCGGCGTCGGCACCGGCAGATTGATTCCGACGCCGCTGACGGTAATACTGCCGCTGGAGGTTGGGTAGTTTCTCTTCAGCACCACGCGTCCCACACCATCAGGGGTGTGTGCCTTGTTCAGATACCGGAAGCCGGAACCCGTGCGTGTCCAATTGGCGCCGAAGGGGATCTCTGATCCAAGGGCCAAGCTCGGGGTACCCGCGTTGGTGTCGTAAATACACAGGTGATAAGTGGTGGATCCGATCTTCGGATCGCCGAACTGCGCCACGTCGACGAGCTGATTTGGCGGGCCCACCCATTTCCAGCGCAGGGTGCTTCCCGCCGCGGTGTGGAGGGCCAGACGGATTCTTGCTTTTACCGGCTGGAGGCAGCTGAAGAGCGGAGTGGGCGCACACCCTCCTGGCGGGGTGTTTGTCGGCGTCGCTGTCACCGTCGGCGTTGACGTGACTGTTGGCGTATTCGTCGGCACGAGCGTGCCCGTTGGGGTCCGCGTTGAAGTCTGAGTTGGCGTGTTGGTCGCGGTGTTCGTCGGAGTCCGCGTGTTGGTCGGGGTCTTTGTCGGCGTGTCCGTCGGCGTATTCGTATGGGTCGGGGTGTTGGTTGGCGTATTGGTCGGCAGCGGGGTGTTGGTCGGCGTATTGGTTGGTGGAAGGGTGCCGGTCGGCGTCTGCGTCGGCGTATCCGTCGGCGTCCGGGTTGGCGTCTGTGTCGGGGTATTCGTGATCGTCGGCGTCAAGGTCGGCGTAAACGTCAACGTCCGCGTCGGCGTCACCGTCGGTGTTGGGGCAATGCAACTGTTATGATCCGCCAAGACCGAGACGGTATTGTCTCCAGCGTTGGCAACGACCATGTCGATCGCACCATCGGCATTGAGGTCGCCGATCGCGACCCCTTCAGGACTATTGCCGACGCTGAAATCAATGGGGGAACCGAAGCTACCGGTACCGGTGCCGGCGAGGATCGAGACCGTTCCCGTAGCAAAATCCGTCACCGCAAGGTCGAGCGCGCCCGTGCCGTTGAGGTGCCCCGCGGCGATCCCGTATGGAAAAAAGTTCGTCGGAAACTGAGCTGCAGCACCGAAACTACCGGTACCCGTCCCGAGCAGGACGGAAACAGTGTTGTCGCTGCTATTCGTCACCGCCAGATCGACCAGGCCATCGGTGTTGAAGTCACCCACGGCCACGGACTGTGGGCCGTGGCCCACGGGGAATGCGACGGGGGCCCCGAAGCTTCCGGTACCCGAACCGAGCAAGATCGCAACGGTGTTGTCATAGTGATCGACCACTGCCATGTCGAGCTTCGCGTCACCGTTGAAGTCGGCGAATGCCACGGCCACCGGAACATTCCCGACACTGAACGGTGTTGCCGCACCGAAGCTTCCGGTGCCGGTGCCGAGCAGGATGGAGACGGTATTGTCGCCGGCATTCACCACGGCCACGTCGAGGTTGCCATCGCCGTTGACGTCGCCGACCGCCACGGCGGACGGGTCGATTCCCACATTGAAATTTGTGGCAGCCCCGAAGGTGCCGTCGCCGACGCCGAGACGGAGCGAAATGTTATGGCTACCGAAGTTCACCACCACCAAGTCGCGCTTGGTGTCGCCGTTGAAATCGCCGCTCGCTAGTCCGATCGGGGTACTCCCCGTAGCAAAGGAGCTGGCAGTACCGAAGCTCCCCGAGCCGGTGCCGAGGCGAATCGTGACGGTCGCACCGCTCTGGTTGGCCACAGCCATGTCAGGCACGGTGTCCCCGTTGAAGTCATCCAGCACGACGGAGCCGGGATAGCTTCCCACGCCGAAGGTGGTCGCCGGGCCGAAGAGGACCTTGGTGCAATCGGTCGGCGTCAGCGTCGGCGTCTGCGTTGGGGTGTTGGTCGGCGTCTTAGTGGGCGTAGCCGTCGGGGTGTTCGTCGGGGTATTGGTCGGCGTAACCGTCGGGGTGTTCGTCGGGGTATTGGTCGGCGTAACCGTCGGGGTGTTCGTCGGCGTGTTAGTGGGCGTAACCGTCGGCGTGATGGTCGGGGTCGGCGTGATGGTCGGCGTGTTGGTCGGAGTATTGGTCCCGGTTATGGTCGGGGTATTGGTCTGGGTCGGCGTGCTTGACGGGCTATTGGTCGGCGTATTGGTCGCCGTGATGGTCGGGGTGTTGGTCGAGGTCGGAGTGTTGGTCGGGGTAAAGGTTCCGGGAGGTGTGCCGCCTTTGTAGGTCACGATGTTGGCGTTCCATCTGACGCTCGCGGTGTTGGTGGATGTCGAGGCAAGACCGGTGGTGGCGGAGACGACGAGGTAGCCGGTAAGGCCCTGGAAGGCTGTGCTGGTTTGGCTGAGCCACGTCCAACTGGCGCCGGTGCCGGTGCCGGTCGTGTTGGCCCAGGAGATTGCGCCGACGGCGACCTCGTCCGCTTGCGCCAATGCGGCCGTGGTCCCTGAATTGGCGGCGGTCGAAGTGCCCGATGCGGGAGAGGTCTTATCAACCGGGGTCACACCCACACCCGAGAACTGGAGAACGTTGAAGGTGTTCCGCACCGTCCCCGTGGTGTTGAACTGGACCGAGATCGTATCCGTCGTGGCCAGGGGGTTCTGGACGTTGGTGTAACACTGAACCACCACATGCGGGGAGGTGCTGAGCAGTCCGGCCTGGGCCCACGTGTTGCCCTTGCTGTCTGAACAGAGGATGGATGTGAACGCGGTGGTGTAACTCGCCTCCACGCCGACCACGAGGAAGGTGCCGCCGGCGATGGCGGATACCGGATTCTTGGTCAGCGTTTGGCCGGCCGTGGTGCCGGTGGCTCCGCCGTGGTTCGCCACAAAGGCAACGGTCGCCCAACTCGTGACCGGCACGAGGAGAGCCAGTAGCAAGGCCACACAGGTGAGCGCGCGATAACACCACGGATCAATTCCGGACGGCTCTGCATTGTGGCCGGAAACACGGCAAACCGCGATCTTTGAGCGAAATTTTCTGTCTTTAGCCATCATTTGACGCCTCCCCCTCTGGGTTTTGAGAATTCGGCCCACGAAGATATTGCCCACCCTTTCCACAGTCCGAGGACAGAAGTCAAGCTAAAGTTGCATCCTATCTAAAACTTTCGATTTACCAATACCTAAGCTCTTAGCGCTTCAATGACCAGGCCTATAGGCGCATCCCGGACTCAGCCTACCCCCGTTTTATGGACCCTATCTAGACTGATATTATCCACCTAACACCAAGAGTTATAACGGCTTTCTACGCCGCTCCAACCTTCACAGGGAGATCAAAACGTATGAAACGATTGCGGCTATCGCCACAGATTATCCAAAAGAACGGCGGCTATCCTTGGCTAACACCAGGTCAGGGCCTACTACCTTTGACTTAGAGGATGAAAGGTTCAGATGGCTCCCAAGCGCGCGGCGTAACGGAAAGCGTCTCGTCGGATCGGCATTTACGCCGAAAGGACGCGTGCGCTATAGTGCGGTTTTTCCGGAGGTTAGGTAATGCAATTTCTGGATGCTCCGACAGTTGAGGAAAGTATCGCTCGTTGCCGGCTGCTCGTCTCAATGGCGACGCTGATCGCCGTGTATCTCGACCCAAGCCAGCCGCTGATCACCCACTGGAGGCCGCTGGACACCGGGGCGTTCGTGATCGACCCGCTGGTCCTGGCGCTGCTCGGGGCCTATTTCTGCTTCGGCCTGTGCATCTTGATGTTGCGGCGCGAGGTCTTGCAGCAGCCCTGGGTCTCGACGACGTGCATCTGGTGCGACGTGGCGTTTGGCGCGGCCCTTGGCGTGTTCACCGAGGGCGCGACCGGTGCGTCTGGTGTGGTGCTCCTGTTTGCAGTCATCGAGGCCTCCTCGACCTCAGGCCTCCGCCGCGCCTTGTTGGTAACGCTGGTAAGCGCCCTCTTGAGAATCGCTATCATCGTCGTATTGAGCCGCGAACAATTCGGCTCATACATCATGCGACCAGTGTACATGTCCATTATCGGCTACGTGATTGGCTATATCGGCCAACAGCGCTTGAATCTGGAGAACGGAATTCGTGAGTTGGCCGCTGCCGTCGAGCGTGAGCGTGTGGCACGCGACATCCACGACGACCATGCGCAGGTGCTGGCCGGCATCGGTATGCGACTGGATACGTGCGCGGAGTTGCTGCGCCGCGGCCGACACATGGATGCCGTACAGGATCTGGAAAAACTCGAGGACAGCGTGAACCAGGAGTACGATGCGTTACGCAGCTATTCGCGGTCGCTGCGTGGCGTCGACACCGCGGAAACGCCGCCTGAAAGCGTCGCACCGACCCGCTTCTCCGTGCATGTGCAGTTTGAGGCCTCCGGCACGGTCGTCGATCAAGTGCTGCAAATTCTTCGGGAAGGGGTGCGGAATGTCATGCGGCATGCCAGCGCTGCCACGGCCATCATCGGAGCCGAAACCCTCAATGGCCAGGTCCGTATCCACATTGACGACGACGGCGTCGGCTTCCCAACGTCCGCGCAGCCTCCCTGGTCGATCGCCTCGCGTGTCAACGAGTTCGGTGGCGCGCTTTCGCTTGGAGAGGACGATCGGCCAGGGGCGCATCTCGCCATCAGCCTCCCGGCGCGATGACCATGCACGCCACTCCGCTGCGGGTCATCGTCGCGGATGACCATGCGTTGTTCAGGGAAGGATTGATAAATCTTCTCAAGTTGCAGGCCGACATTACAGTCGTCGCCGAAGCCGACCGGCTCGACGAGATCCCGCCACTGCTGGCACAGTTCGCGTGCGACTTGTTGCTGCTGGACTTGGGAATGGAAGGTCATTCGCTGGTCGACATTGCCAGTCTCGCGGCTCAGGTCCCCGTTATCGTCGTCACCGCCAGCGACATCGAAGACGACTTGGCAGAGGCGATCCGTTCCGGCGCGCGGGGTATCGTCCTGAAACGATTCGCGGTGAAGACGTTGATGGAGGCCATTCACGCCGTGAGGGATGGACACATGTGGATGCCGCCGTCGGTGCAGGCGCAGGTCATCGCCTCCCTACAAGACACCTCACGCGGCAATCTCACGGTCCGAGAACGGGAAATCATCCGCCATGTCGCCCTGGGACGGCGCAATGCCGAGGTGGCCAAGGATCTGGCCATCAGCGAAAAAACCGTCAAGACTCACCTGGTCAATATCTTTCACAAGCTCGGCGTTCGCGATCGCGTCGGGCTCACCCTCTACGCCGCGCGAGTCGGCATTATTGGAGTGCGTGAGCAACGAAAGTGACCCGGCGGCCGTCCGAAACGTCGCCGGACACCTTCCCAGGTCCTCGGAACCCGCCCGGAACCCCGCCGGACGCCTTCCCAGGCCTTCGGAACCCGTCCGGAACCCCGCCGGACGCCTTCCCAGGGCCTCGGAACCCATCCGGAACGCCGCCGGACGCCTTCCCAGGCCCTTGGAACCCGCCCGGAACGCCGCCGGGCGTCATTACAGGCCCTCGGAAGCCGTCCAGAACGCCGCCGGGCACGATTCGCTGGTCCCCGCATCAGCCCGAAAGGCGGTCGGAGACCTCCGTGCGTCTTTGGGCAGTCCGGAAATGTATTCCTGTTGATTCAACCGGACCTGACTGCCTCTCCGACAAAGCTCTCCGCCGCGGCCAGAAGGCGCGACGGCGATCAGAGGTATGCGCGCGTGACACCGCACGCCTACGCGATGTTGGCAATGTCGAGCATGCGCAGCCAGCGGACGATTCAAACTCCGACAAGTCGTGCTGTGCCAGAACGCTGTGCGCCTGTACCGTGGCGCGTTACACATTTTTCTTTGCAAAGGGTGGCGCGTTGATGTATACGCGTGCACTATCACAGTCAGTCAGAAAGGGGGACATATGGCAACGATCAAGATCGCAGCAAGCGTGGCGGGTCAGCTGGAAGCCGGGGCCTCGATTCTGGCCGCGGCGCGGAAGGTCGACACGCGTCTGGTTAAGGCGCGCGTGGCGGCCCTCGAGCGGGCGCAGCGCGACTACGTGGCGGCGCACGCCAAGGTGCAAGCCGCGGAGGGACGCCTGGCGGCGGCGCAGGTGCACCTGGGTGAGCTCGATGTCGACCTGGACGCGGCAATTGACGCCGTGGCGCGGACGCTGGTTCTCGATGGCAAGCTACGCGCCAATCCCTTCACCGGTCTCAGCTCTCGTTCTCCGAGCGCGCTCACGGCGCTACCGGTGGCCGACAAGGCGGCGGAAGTACATCTGCTGGTGACCGCGGTACGGCACATCAAGGGCGTGAGCAAGCTCGCCATCGCGGCGGCGCAGGCCGCCGACAAAGCCGCGCAGGCCGTCGAGCGCGGCGTGACGGACATCCAAGCGCGGCAAGCCGACATTCGGGCGGCGCGCCACACGCGCGATGTCTGCGCGCAGATCTGGGCAGCCGCGGTCGGCGCGCTCAAGCGCGGCGCCCGTGCCGCTTCCGACGACGGCGCCGCCGGACTGTATGCGGCGCTCTTCGAACGCGCACCGGGCTCGCCGCTGAGCCCGACCAAGCGGTCCCCGCGCCCGAAGCGTCCGCCCATCACACCGCCGCCGGCGGCGAACGGCGGACAACCGACGCCATCACCGGCGGCGTAGTCGTACACCTGACGCGGCGCGTCCCGTAGTCATGGGACGCGCCGTGCCGCAGTGACACGCGGCTCGCTCCTTCCTGACAGAATTCCGTTACCATTGCTCGTTGACAAATTCACCGCCGAATGGTGGATGTATCCCATCGTCGTTTCGTGAGGAGGGCCTTCGATGAAACGAGACACTTGGCTCCCGTCATTGCTCGCATTGTCGTTGGTGGTGCTCGCGACACCGGCACGCGGCCGCCTGACATACACGTGTCTGACCGGCAACGCCCCCCAGGTGTCGAACGACGCGAGTCAGGTCGCGGCGGTGCGTCCCGTGATCGATGCCGCATGCCCCTGCGCAGCCTTTGACGGCAGCTCAGGTGCCACGCACCGCGACTACCTCAAGTGCGCGGCGACAACCCTTGCGGCCGAGGTCGCAGCGCTCCGCCTGCGATCGCAGTGCGTCGTCTTCGTCAAGCGCTCCGTTGGAAAATCCAGCTGCGGAACCAACCCCGCTTTCCATAAACAGCCGTGCGTGACGCGCGTGACCAAGACGGGCGCCGTCCGCTGTGCGCTGACGGCGACGACGAAGCTGGATGGCATTACCCCCGTGAACCGCTGCGTCAGTGGCAGGGGGAACAGTGCGACGCTTTGTCCGTCGTACACCCACTGTGTCGATGCCGCCGACACCAACGGCAACCTGCGCATCGATGCCGGTGACAGCGGCTCGTGTGTCCTGCCGCCAGCACCGACCGCCACACCATCGAGCCCGCCGTCGCCCACAGCCGCGGACACCGCGACGCAGTCGCCGACACCGTCGAAGACACCGACACCTACACTGGTACCGACTGCAACCGCCACACCGTCACCGTCGCCATCAGTGCCGAGCAGTTGCACCAATGCCTCCCAGGATCCGGGCGAGACGGGCTTCAACTGTGGGGGCGTTTGCCCGCCGTGCCAGGATCTCCTCCTGAGCCCCCTGGTCTTCGACTGGCAGTGGTACGTCAGCCACTACTCGGATTTGCAGTTCAATGGCATCACTACGGAGGCGCTGGCACAGCAGCACTGGCTGACCTACGGTATCGATGAAGGACGGCAGGCGTACGCGCAGTTCAGCTCCGCGGTGTACCTTCAGAAGTACCCTGATCTTAGCGCGGCCCTTGGATCGACCAATTATCGCGGCGCCATCGAGCACTACGTCTCGATCGGCTACGCGGAGGGGCGCACGGGGTACTGAGGTAGTCGGAGCGCCGCGGCGCAGTTGTAGCAAGCAGCTGACCGCTGCTTCGGAACCGTAACGCGCTGCCGCTGGATCGGGCCGGGGGCGGAGGCCGGGTTACGACGCTGGCGCTCGGTGGTCGTGCCGATAGATGGCGGGCGCCTTGCGATTCTTCTACGAGGTCACGCTCGGCTGCCCGCAGAGCGACTCCGCGATCCCGCGGCCCCACCGTGGGGCCGAATTCGGCGTGACGGCGGTCCCGCACATGCCCCGCGCTCTGTCTGAAGCGGTTCATCGTCGCCCTTCACCTGGTAAATATCAACCTCGGCACCACCGATGCTTCGGCTTGTGCACACGGCATCCCAAGCGGCCTCAGCGCCGACATCACCGTGATCATCCATGCCGCGAACAACACGATGAACGGATGCTCCGGCTGATGCGTGCACGATCTGTGGCGGAAGCCGCATCGCACCCATCATTGTGATTGACAGTTGCCGTTGTATGGCATGAGACTTCGCCCCGTCCGATCCGCAACCAGCGAATAAGGAGGGGGCAACATGCGAAGACTCGCTCGAGGTTTCCCTTGGTTCAGCGCCGTCAGCATCGGTGCGGCCATGCTTGTTTTTGCGGCCGCAGAGGTGGCACAGGCCGGCATCAATGGGTGGACCAGTCATGGGCCGTACGGAGCAGGGAATATCAACGCCCTGGTCATCGATCCAACCACACCGAGCACGCTCTACGCCGGAACCGATAGGGGCGTTTTCCAGAGCGCCGACAGCGGCGGCAGCTGGAGCGTAAAGACCACCGGTCTGGGTGACCTTACTGTCGCCGGCCTGGCCATCGATCCGATCACACCGAATGTGCTCTACGCCGGGACCTATCGGGACGGTGTCTTCCAGAGCACGAACAGCGGCGGGAGCTGGAACGCGGTGACCACCGGCCTGAGCGCTCTCTCCACCGGCGCGCTGGCGATCGACCCGACCACGCCGAGCACGCTTTACGCCGGGACCTTTGACGGCGCCTTCCAGAGCACCAACAGCGCGGCGAGCTGGGTCGCCACCGGCTTGCGCTCCACCTACGTCACCGCGTTGGCCATTGATCCGATCACACCGAGCACATTGTACGCAGTGACCGCGTTTCAGGGCATCTTCCAGAGCCTCGACAGCGGTGGAACCTGGAGCGCGGTCAACAACGGCCTGAGCGACGTCGATGCTAACTCCATCTTTGCGCTGGCCATCGATCCGATCAATCCGAGTACACTCTACGCCGGGATCTCCGGACCCATTAGCGGCTATGAGGGTGTCTTCCAGAGCACCAGCAGCGGCGGGAGTTGGCGCGCGCTCAACATGGGCCTGAGCAACCTTGCCGTCCACGCGCTGGCCATCGATCCGACCACGTCAAGCACGCTCTACGCCGGGATCTATGGTGGCGGGGTGTTTCAGAGTACGGACAGCGGTGGCAGCTGGAGCGCGCTCACCACCGGCCTGAGTACCCTCGACATCACCGCCTTGGCCATCGATCCCATTACGCCGAGCACACTCTACGCGGGGACCCGAGATGGCGAGGTGTTTACTATCCAGCAGGTCGCTGTCTGCGGTGGTGATTGCAACCTGGACGGAGAAGTGACCGTCGATGAGTTGCTTGCCATGGTGGACATCGCTTTGGGCGATGCAGGCATTGTCAGCTGTCCGGCTGGCGACGCCGAACACGACAATCAGATTACCATCGACGAGATCATTGCTGCCGTGCAGCACGCGCTGAACGGGTGCGGCGCTAGGATGATCTCGTTCATTCCCCCAACGCGGGGTGCTGACTGACCCGACGCGGCTTGCGGGGGTTCTGACGGGAGCGCTCGTCAGACCACCGGCAACGAGCCGCTATCGATGCGCGCGTTGACATCGAAGCTCTCCAGTCCTTGACGCTCGCTCCGTGTGCTCCGGCATCATGCCAAGTCGAAGCGATCCAGGTTCATCACCTTGCTCCACGCCGCCACGAAGTCACGGACGAATTTCTGCTGCGCGTCCGCGCTCCCGTAGACTTCCGCCAGCGCCCGCAGCTGGGCGTTCGAACCGAAGATCAGGTCGACCCGCGTGCCGGTCCACCTGCGCTCGCCCGTGGCGCGATCGCGACCTTCGAACACGTCCTTGGCGTCCGACGCCGCCTTCCACGTCGTGCGCATGTCGAGCAGGTTTACGAAGAAGTCGTTGGTGAGCGCCTCCGGCCGCTTGGTGAAGACACCGTGCCGGGACTGACCAACGTTGGTGTTCAGGACGCGCAGGCCGCCCACGAGGACCGTCATCTCGGGCGCGGTCAGGGTCAGCAGTTGCGCCCGATCGACCAGCAGTTCCTCGATCGATGCGGCATACGGGCCCTTCTGGTAGTTGCGGAAACCGTCCGCAACCGGTTCGAGCATGGCGAAGGCCGCCACATCGGTCTGCGCTTGTGAGGCATCCATGCGCCCAGGTGTGAAGGGAACTGTCGCCACGTGTCCGGCATTCTGCGCCGCCTGCTCGACGCCGGCGCAGCCGGCCAGGACGATCAGGTCGGCGAGCGAGACCTTCTTGCCGCCGGACTGCGCGCCGTTGAACTGCTTCTGGATGCCTTCCAGTGTGGCAAGCACTTTCGAAAGTTGAGCGGGCTGGTTGACCTCCCAGTCCTTCTGGGGCGCGAGACGGATGCGGGCGCCGTTCGCACCGCCGCGCTTGTCGGAGCCACGGAAGGTGGATGCCGCCGCCCAGGCGGTCGAAACCAGTTGCGCGACGGACAGGCCCGAAGCCAGCACCTTGCCCTTCAGGGAGGCGACGTCCTTTTCATCGATCAATTTGTGATCGACGGCGGGGGTCGGGTCCTGCCAGATGAGCTCTTCCGCAGGAACCTCCGGGCCGAGATAGCGTGCACGCGGGCCCATGTCGCGGTGGGTCAGCTTGAACCACGCACGGGCGAAGGCGTCCGCGAACTGGTCCGGATGCGTGTAGAAGCGCCGCGAGATCTTCTCGTAGGCAGGATCGAACCGCAGGGAGAGGTCCGTGGTCAGCATGGTGGGTACGCGACGCTTCGACGGATCGTAGGCATCCGGAATGGCGCCAGCGCCGGCACCATCCTTCGGAATCCACTGATGCGCACCGGCCGGGCTCTTCGTCAGCTCCCATTCGTAGCCAAAGAGGTTCGCGAAGAAGCCGTTGCCCCACTGCGTCGGCGTCGCGCTCCAGGTGACTTCCAGGCCGCTGGTGATGGCATCGCCACCTTTGCCGGAGCCGAAGCGACTCCTCCAGCCGAGGCCCTGCTCCTCGATATCGGCCGCTTCCGGGGCGGGTCCCACGAGCGTCGCATCACCGGCTCCGTGCGTCTTGCCGAAGGTGTGGCCGCCGGCAATCAGCGCGACGGTCTCTTCGTCGTTCATCGCCATGCGGGCGAAGGTCTCGCGGATGTCGTGCGCCGCGGCGATCGGATCCGGGTTGCCCTGCGGGCCTTCCGGATTGACGTAAATGAGGCCCATCTGGACGGCAGCAAGCGGATTCGCGAGCTCGCGCTCTCCGGAATAGCGCGAATCGTCACCCAGCCAGGTCTTCTCGGAGCCCCAGTTGACCTCCAGGTCCGGCTCCCAGATGTCCTCGCGCCCGCCGCCGAAGCCAAACGTCTTGAATCCCATCGACTCCAGGGCAACGTTGCCGGTGAGAATGATGAGGTCGGCCCAGGAGATCTTGCGGCCATACTTCTGCTTGATCGGCCAGAGCAGACGGCGCGCTTTGTCGAGGTTGACGTTGTCCGGCCAGCTGTTGAGCGGAGCAAATCGCTGGTTGCCGCGCCCGGCGCCGCCACGGCCGTCACCGGTACGGTACGTACCGGCGCTGTGCCACGCCATGCGAATGAACAAGCCCCCGTAGTGACCGAAGTCCGCCGGCCACCAGTCCTGCGAGTCGGTCATCAGCGCCAGCAGATCTTTCTTGACGGCCGCCAGGTCGAGGCTGTTGAACTCTTCAGCGTAGTTGAAGTCCCCGCTCATCGGATTCGACAGTGAGGAGTGCTGGTGCAGGATGTCCAGCCGTAACTGGTTCGGCCACCAGTCACGATTCGACCTACCGCCGGTATGATTGAACGGGCACTGCGTTTCTGTCGACATGGACATGTCCTCTCGTTGAGTGGTCGTTGTTCTACGGCGCCAAACCTATGCCCGCGCCATCATAGCGACCTTTTGAAGGAACCGATCGGGATGATCGGACGGGCGCGTGACGCAATTTTCTTGCACGATGCCGCTGCGATCGCTAGCCCGGCGCTCCCCGCGTGTTGTTGTTCAGTCGTTTGCACCGCCACAGCTCCGGCACCGCGGCGCGCCGAGAAGCGGAAGCGGCGCGCTCGCCATTGCGCGCCCGACACCACGCACCGGTCACGATCGGATGAACGCGAGGAGCTCCGGGTTGATGATGTCCGCGTGGATCGTGAACGCCCCATGCGGGAAGCCTTTGTAGACCTTCAAGGTGCCATGCTTGACGAGCTTGACGGAGAGCAGGCCGGACGCCGCGATCGGGACGACCTGGTCGTCGTCGCCGTGCATGACGAGGACGGGAACGTCGATCTGCTTCAGGTCCTCGGTGAAGTCCGTTTCCGAGAAGGCCGCGATGCAGTCATAGTGGGCTTTGGTGCCGCCCATTATGCCCTGGCGCCACCAGTTTCGGATCACTCCCTCTGACACCTTCGCACCCGGTCGGTTAAAGCCGTAGAAGGGGCCGCTCGCCACGTCGAGGTAGAACTGTGCACGGTTGGCGGCGAGCGCGGCACGGAAGCCATCGAAGACCTCCATCGGCAGCCCGCCGGGATTCCGTTCCGACTTGACCATGACCGGCGGCACCGCACTGATCAGCACGGTCTTGGCGACGCGTCCCTTGCCGTAACGAGCGACATAGCGCGCGACCTCGCCGCCCCCGGTCGAGTGGCCGATGTGCACCGCATTGCGAAGATCCAGCGCAGCCACGAGCGCGGCCACGTCGGCAGCGTACGTATCCATGTCATTCCCGGTCGCGGTCTGCGTCGAGCGACCGTGCCCGCGGCGGTCGTGCGCGATGACGCGGTAGCCCTTCTCCAGGAAGAACAGCATCTGAGTGTCCCAGTCGTCAGCACTGAGAGGCCAGCCGTGATGGAACATGATGGGCTGTCCGGTTCCCCAGTCTTTGTAGAAGATCTCGGTACCATCCTTGGTGGTGATCGAACCCATTGCCTTCCTCCTGTGTCTCGCCGGCAAGCGATTCCGATGAGATGCAATGTACATGTTGTCGGCGGCCTGTGTCGACCTCGACGACCCTCGTTCGCGTGGCGTCACAAGCATCGCACCAAGCTGGCGAGCGCCGCAGCGCTCGTTGCCCAGGAGCGGCAGCCCGACGCTGCCGTCCCTTGGGGGTTGGCGTGGCCGCCGGCGGTACAGTTCATGTGGCTCTCACGGCGCGCAGCTTCTCGAAGCGCGCTAGCGCGGCGTCGAGGGCGTCGATTTCGAAGATCTCCAGCCCGGCGGGCCGGCCGTCGCGTTGCAACCCGATGCAGACATACACGGCATCGAACTCGCCGCCTTCGGCATTCGTGCCCGACCACCGAGAGACATAAACGGTGCCGTGCGCCGCGACTGTGACGATATAGAGCGCCTCCGTTCTCAGATCGTGGCTCAGCTGATACATCGCGGCGATCGAGGCAAGGTAGGCGTCGGCGCCATCCAGTCGGCCGACGCCGGTGCGCCTGCGATCGTCCAGGTAGAAGTCGTCGGGAAGCAGCGCACGCATGCGTGCGAGGTCGTGCCTGTTCCAGGCGCGCAGGAGCTCGGACGCCTCGGGTGATGCTCCTCCGGCGTCGCTGGCGACGTAGCGTTCGAACAGCTCCGCGCTCGCGGCGGCGCGCGCATCGGGATCGAAGAGGACGACCCGCACGAAGCGTCCCTCGCCGTCGAGCTCGCTCAGCTCGAGGACCTCGATCTCGGAGACGGCGCCCGCCGCATGCGTCGTCCACACGATGCGCTGGAGCGCCAGACGCTCGCCTGCGGTCGCCAAGAGTGTGCGCACCGGTCGCCAACCGCCCTCGAACAGGAAGCGCGTGTTGATGACTCCCCCTTCGCGACCGTGGATCTCGCGGAACAGGCGGCGCCGATCGTCGAACACGTACGAGGCGCCATAGAGCGCATCGAGGGCATCCCAGTTCCCCGCCTTCGCGGTTTCATACCAGCAGTCATAGGCCCGTGTCGCCGGATTCGGCGGAATGCGCAGCGGATCGGGCCGCAGCTCCTCGAAGCGCGCCCACGCCCGATCGAAGTGGTGCGGGTCGTAGAAGTCGATGCGCACGACCTTGCCGTCGGCATCGAGCTCCGACACGACGAGGAACGGACTCTCGAAGACGCCGCCGTCGCGCGTTCCCACCCACATGTTCGAGAGGATCGATCCCCGAGGACAGACCCGCGTGTGATCGCCCCGTATGCGCGCGTCGGGGGATAGCGCCTCCATCGACCGCAGCGATTGCAGGAAGTCGGTGCGCCCGCGCAGGGTTCCCCAGCCCACCAGCCGATGATCGTGGCCGACAACGGCGGGCGAGTAGAGCGCCGCCAGCGCGTCCCAATCCCGGCGCTCGACCAGCGCGCCGTGATCGCGATGCCATGCCACGATGCGAAATTGCGCGCCTTCGCCGGCCTCCCAGCGCGCCAGGATCTCGGCCCGGGCAGCTTCCTGGTCGTCGATCTCGTAGCGGTCGTACGCGACGATCGCGCCGTGCTCGTCGGTCTCGATCAGGAGGAGCGAGTCGATGGCGCTCGGGCCGACCGATTCGTCCGCCATCTCCAGGGTGGAGCGCATCAGTGCCAGGCGCTCGCCGCGCGTGGTGAGGAGGTCGAGTGAGGCGCTGGTCGAGCGCATCTCGAGCAGCGGGCGGGTGAAGGCGAGGAAGCCGTCACGATCGAGATCGAGCTGGACGAGGCGCCGGTGATCGCGATAGACGAAGCCCGGAGCGTGCCTGGCAGCGTAGGCGCGCCAATCGCGAGCGTCCATGAGGCGGTTCGTTGCCAACGCTCCGGCCAAGCGCGGGGACGCGGACGTCTCGCCGGCCTCGAAGCGCGCGTTGAAGCAACGCATGAGCGTGCGCTCCGTCCGCGCCGCAGCGTTCTCGAAGGGGTCGGGCGCCGTCTTCGCCTCACCACTGCCGCTCAGCTCCGCGAAGCGCGCCAGCGCCTCGGCTTCGCGGTCGTCGTCGAAGAGCTCATAGCGGGCGACACGGCCATCGGCATCGAAGACGAGGAGGCGCAGGAACGCCCACTCGAATGCGCCGCCGCTCTCGCGACCCACGCCCGACGCCCGCCAACGCAGCAGCAGGGCGTCGTAGGTCAGCGCGAGCACATCGTGTGGCCGCGACACCACCTGGTCGCCCACCTCTTTCCCCGCAGCCATCGAGCGGAACAGCGTCTGCAGCCCGACGCCGGTGCCAAGCCCAAGTAGCTTGTGGTCCACGATCTCGACGTCGGAGCGGAATACCTCCGCGTAGCGAGCGCGGTCGAAGCCTCCGGGCGCCACCACCGCGACAGAGCGCGCCGTCGCCGCGGCGCGCTCGCGCTCCGGGCCGTCGGGTAGCAGCTCGGCGTGGCGCTGGTAAAGCCGCGCGATGGCTTCGCCCAGGTGGTCGGCGGCGAAGATCTCCGAGCGCTTCGGCTGATTGCCCGCGTCGACCTCGAAGACGCGGACGTCCTCCACCTCGATCGGCCAGACCGAGCCGAAATTCGCCTCCACCCCGTCGTGCGCGGCCGTGCGTCGCATCAGGGCGAGCGAGTCGCCGAGCGTCGCCAGGATGTCCTGGGTCATCTTCAGGTTCGTCCCGCGCCAGAGCCCGCGGTGCAAAGCGATGACCTCCATCGCTCCGTACATCGCGCCGGTCGGATGGTCGATCACCTCCATCTGCCCCGAGTTGACGGCGGTCAGCGCATCGACGTCACGCTCCTCGATCGCGGCCCATTCGCGCTCGAGCTGGCGCGTCGCGGCATTGCCGCGCACGCGGCGGCGGACAACTTCCCCCTTTGAAAAAGAAGGACCTGGGGGATTTGTTCAGATAACTCATCGATAAATCCCTCTTGGCCTCCCTCTCTGCCAGTGCCAATTCGACCGCTTCGGCGTGCTCGCCGCGCTTCGCCAGCGCCTCGGCGCGCACGCCGCGCCAGGCAATCGCGGCCTGGAGGTCGTCGCCGGCGAGCGCCTGGCTCTCGTGCGAGAGCGCTTCCGCCTCGGCAACGCGATCCTGTGCGAGCAGCGTGCGCGCGCGGAGCGCGCACGCACGCGCGGCGTCGATGCCGAGCCCGAGATCGCGCAGCCCTTCGTACGCGCCGCGCAGCAGGCGTTCGGCTGCGGCGGTGTCGCCCTCCATCGCGGCGATACGTCCAGCGAAGGCGTCGGCTTCGAAGAGGCGCTGCGCAATGCCGAGATCCTCGACCATCTTGCGTGACGACGCGAGCATGCGTCGCGCCGCTTCGGTGCGGCCGCGTAACGCTTCGAGGATACCCTGGCAGGATAGGGCAACCGACTCGACGGCGGGCGCGCCCTGGGTGATGCGCAAGACGCGCACGACATCGAGGCAGCGGCCGCTGGCGCGCGTCACCGGGCTCGGCCCCCACAGTGCCGCGAGTGGAGCACCGGCGAGCACCGCGTTGGCGCGGCGCCGATCGCCGGCGCGGCGCGCCGCCGCCAGCGCCCGGTCGAGCGCCGCCTCGCAGGCACCCACCTTGCCGAGGCGCGCCAGCGCCGTGGCGTGCACCGAGTGCGCCTTTGCCTCGCCGGCGGCATCGCCGAGCTTGGCCAGTTCTTCCGCGGCGCCTGCGACCACGTCGGCCGCGGCTTGCAGCCCTTGGGGTGCAGTCAGCACCGTGAGTTGGCCCTTGAAGCAGGTGTGCCACGCGGAAAGACGGCGGTTAGCGGTTGGGCTGTTGGCGGTTAGGGTGTCCGGCATTGCGCCAGCTTCAGTCCCAACCGCTGACCGCGTGACCGCTAACCGCCGGCCAGGGGCTTCCGACAAGAGTGCGACCTCGGCGAAGCGGCCCAGCTCTTCAATCGCCTTCGCCGCCGTTCCCACGTCTCCCGCGGCCAGCAACGCCTCGCACCAATCGAGCGCCAGGTCGGCGCGCGCCGCGTCGTCGGCATCGAGCCGATCGACGGCGCGACCGAGCAAATCCGCCGCCACCGGAAGATCGTCGCGCGCCAGCGCCCGGCGTCCGGCGGCGGCGAGATGCTGCGCCGCACGCTCCCCGAGCACACGACCGGTTGCATCGAGCGGGCCGAGTTCGCGCAGCAGTTGGTGCGCCTGCTCGAGATGCCAGCCGATGGTCTCGTCGTGATCCGCGGCGTCGGCGCGCGCCGTGACCCAGTCGGCAAAGCGCGCATGCAGCTCGGCGCGCGTCCCCTTGAGCAGGCGGCGGTAGGCAGCGTCGCGGATCAGGACATGGTGAAAGCGCAGCACCGGCTCGCCCAGGAACCAGCCGGTGTCGCGTTCGATCAGCTCCGAGCGACGCAGCGCTTCGAGGCGCGCGTCGAGCTCGTTGCCGTTGCGCCCCAACAGCGCCGACACGGCGCCGCGCGAGAAATGCCGGCCGACCACCGCGGCGCGTTCGAGGACGGAGCGCGCCTCCGGTCGCAGGCGCTCGATGCGCGCCGCCAGCAGCGCGTGGATGGTAGGCGGCATTTCCAGTGCCGCCAGATTGGCACCGACGACCCAGCGCTCGCCATGGCGCTCGATGGCGCCCTCGTCGACCAGCATGCGCACCAGTTCGCCGACGAAGAGTGGATTGCCCTCGCTCGTGGCCAGCACCTTGGCGGCGACGGCGGCGGGGAGATCGCTGGCACCGATGACGTTGGCGGCCAGGCGCATAGCGGCGCCGGCATCGAGGCCGGAGAGCGTCAGCACGTCCGCAACGAGCCCGCCGGGGGTCACCAGCGACGAGCGCAGATCGCGCAACTCGGGCCGCGCGCCGATCAACACGAAGAGCGGAACGCCGCTGCCCCACTGGATCAGGTGCTCGACCAGATCGAGCAGCAGCGGCTCAGCCCAGTGCAGGTCGTCGATCACCAGCACGATCGGCTTGGCCGTAGCGAGTCCGGTGAGCAAGCGACGGATGACGAAGAAGGTTTCCTCGGGGGAGGCTGGAGAGCCGGCGAGGAGTGCGGCGATGCCGTCGATGATATGAACCTGCTCGGTGTCGGTGCCGGGGAGGACGGCAGCAATGGCCGCGCGGAGGTCTTCCGCGGCAACACCAGCGCCCGGGGCGTTGCCCCTGGCTATGGGCCGGTCACCCCGTTGAGGCTGCTGGCCTTCCGCTGAGTGTTGTGCGCTCAGCCCTGAAAGGGCGGCAAGACGTGCGCCCTGGACCTCCCCCTGGGCGGATGGTGGCACCGCCGGTTCCGAACCCACCTGCAGCAGAAACTCCTGCAGCGCCTCGGCCACCGGCGCGAACGTGGCCCCGCCGGCGGCGTCGCAGTGCGCCGTCACTACGCTCGCCGTGTCGCCAAGCCGGCGGGTGATCTCCTCGATGAGCCGCGATTTTCCCAAACCTGGTGAGCCGAGCAGGACGGCGAGACGGGCCGCGGGCGTGTCGCGTGCGGCTTCGTACACCGCATTGATGCGCGCCAGTTCCTCATCACGTCCCACAAACGCGGCGGTCGTTGTGCCCACGGGACGGTCGAGCGACGCGACGCGGTACACTTTCATCACCTCGGTGCGGCCCTTGAGCGCGAAGCTGCCGAGCGGCGCCAGCGTCACCAGCGCCGCGACGAGGCGGCGAGTCGACTCGCCGATCACCACCTCGCCGTCGTGCGCCTCGGTTTGCAGACGCGCGGCGACGTTCACCGGATCGCCGACGACGTCGGTGTTGTCGGTGTTGACCACGACCTCGCCGGTGTTGATCCCGACGCGCAGGCCGATGGTACCCACCGCTGCGAACTCCTTGCGGGCCAGGGCGCGGAAGGCATCCTGCATGGCGACGCCGGCGCGTACGGCGCGGATGGCGTCGTCCTCGGCGACGCGCCGTACGCCGAAAGCGGCCATCACCCCGTCGCCCATCAGCTTGACGACCGTACCGCCGTGGGCTTCGACGGCGCCGCGCATGGCCCGGTAGTAGCGCTCCATCAAGCGGGTGACGGACTCCGCATCGAGGCGCTCGTGCAGCGACGTCGAGCCAATGAGATCGGCGAAGATGATCGTGACCACCTTGCGCGCTTCGGCCTGCTGGGCGTCGGGGAAAAGGCTCCTCGCGGTTGGGTCGTTGGTTGTCAGGGGTGCTGAGGAGGGTGTGCGCCCCAGTGGGGCGCCGCATTCGCCGCAGAACTTCTCGTGCGGTTGGTTCGGTGTGCCACAGGCCGGACAGGGGGCCGCCAGCGGCGCGCCGCACTCGCCGCAGAACTTACGCCCATCACGATTCTCCTCTCCGCATCCAGCGCAGCGCACTCGTCCCCCCTGACGGCGAACAGCCTAACCCCTGACAGCCTCAATGCCCTCTTCGAGCATACGTCGAATCTGCACCACCCGGAATGCCGCGCCGATGCGCTCGAAGGCAGTCAGTGCGTCGAGCGGCCCCCCGGATTGCGCATGATGCGCGCGGCGGATGAGCCCGGCGGCAAGTAGATGCACCTCAGAATTTCTTGAGCTGATGCCCACCCTCGACGTACTGCTGCATCATCTCCAGGCAGCGCGCGTCTTGCGCGATGAGATTCGCAAACAAATCGCCCTCCTCGTCGACGCCCTCCGCGGTCGGCCGGCCATGGCTGCCGCGCAGCACCTGCTTGATGTAGGTGAGCGCTGCGGCCGGCTTGTCGAGGAACTCACGAGCCATCGCGCGCGCGGCGACCAGCACGTCACCTTCCACGTAGTGATGCACCAGCCCTTCGCGGGCCGCTTCCTCGGGATGGAATGTGCGTCCCCGCAATACCCATTCAAGCGCCTTGCTGGTACCGACCACCCGTGCGAGGCGAGTGGTCCCGCCGGCACCGGGCAGCAGTCCGACAAGAATTTCCATTTGCCCGATGGTGTACTTCCCGGGGCCGGCAAGGCGAATATCACAGCACAAGGTCAGCTCGCAGCCGCCGCCACCGCAGTAGCCGTTGATCGCGGCGATGGTGGGCTTCTGGCAGTTGTCCACTTGTTCCCAAACGCGCCGCAACGGCGTCCGCGCAAAGCGCGGGTCGGGCAGGCCCTGCGCACGACGCGCCTTCAGCGCGCCCGCCATGCCGATGATCTCCTCCACGGAGAAATGCCGGATGAACACATCCGGCAAGCCGCCGGTAAAGATGATCACACGGACCGCGGAATCGTTTTCCAGAGCGGTCATGGTCTCGCCCAGCTGGACCACCATGTCACTGGTGAAAAAGCCTTTCGGCGGATTGGTGAAGATGATGGTCGCGATGCCGTCTTCGATGACGTGCTCGACTTTGCCCATGGCTGCGCTCCTCCGGTGCAATTGAGCTGGGGTCTTCAGCAACGAATCAATTGATCTGCTGCAAGGCGATACACGCTCCGTTTTCGGTACGGCTCGGACCAGCAGAGCGGATAGCCGCTTCATCCGCTATCCGGACCGCCGCCGGGCGCACACTGGCACGATCGACCGCGGCCGGATAGCACGTGACCGCAGAGCACGTCTACGGCACCGGATCATGGCCGCGCCTTGAGCAGTGGGCCAGACTCGGGCATCCATGGACCAAGCAATGGTCGACGGGCTCCGTCATCACCCTGGCGACACGCCGTACGACGACGTTGCCGATGTCGTGATTCACGGTCCGCTCCTGAAATCCTGCCGCGCAGCGCGGCCCTGGTGCTCGACCGCGGGTAGCGCGGTGTGCCGTTTTGGAGCGCTGCTCGGGGTGCGCCGCCGATGCAGCTCGCGACGGAAAACACTTCCTCCTTGGCGAGCTGGCTGCGGACCGGGGTCAGGTGCCGCGACGTGTCGCCGTGCGGTGCAGGCGGGCGAGTTCCTGCTCGGTGACGCGCACAAGCCGCGCAGACTGGGTAGCGCGTCTGGATCGGCAGTAAGGCTCCAGTACAGCCCGCCGTTGCAGCTCAGTACCGCGACGGTCAGCGCCTGGTGTGAGAACAGGAACGTCAGTGGATAGATGCCGACCAGCGGAGCACCCAACAGGTACGCCGGCACCTGCGGGCCGGCGAGATTGGTGATCGACAGATTGTACATGCGGGCCCGCGCCGCAATCCAGGCCAGCCAGCCGGCGAGCGGTGGAAACATGCAGTCGCTGAAGGTGGTGAGCAGTTCCACGCCGTGGGGCTGCCCCGAACCTTTGACTGCGGCGGTGCGCTCGATGATCAGTTGCAGCCGCCCTTCAGCTGCTGTTCTGGACGGGTCTGCGGCCCTTCGAGGCTGCCGAGTTGCAGTGGGATGATATCGACTTGGTCGGTCGCCGCCTCCACGTCCGTCGCTCTTGGCACCCGGACGCCTATGGGGAACCGAAGACGGCAAGCGCTCGGCGCAGGGTGGAGCTCTTCGATTCGACCGTCGAGCTGCTCCGGAACGTCCAGCCGCTGCACGTCGCACCCGACATGCCGGTGTTCACCAACACCAACAGGAAGCCGATCGAGCGAACACTCTGTGGGTGGAATGCGAGAGGGGGGACTCGAACCCCCACGGGGGTTACCCACTAGATCCTAAGTCTAGCGCGTCTGCCAGTTCCGCCACTCCCGCACTTGTGAAACGCGCCCCGTGTGTAGCAGGTCGCGCGCGTCAGTCGCAAGTTCGGACGACAGACAGCAGACTTAAGTGCTGCGCTAATACTAGCTCGAGTCGGTTTTCCCTGGGTCCGTGGCATAACGCCGTCTGCTGTCTGTTGTCTGGCCAGTCTCGTTTCATCTCCTGGCCGCGTTGTCTGTGGCGTCGTCGGGAAGCACCTCGATTCCGAGGCGGCCGATGATGCTCAGCATGGCCATCTGGTCATCGCCGTTGACGAACTTGATGTGGGTCGCGTCCGCCGGGAACTGATGAAAAGCCGGATCGATCGACACCCAGCGGCCGAGCCACACCTCGCACCAGGCGTGATAGAGAAACACGTGGTCGAGGTAGACGGCGCCGGCCGCGACACGCGTCGGGATGCCGGCGGCACGGCCGAGCGCCGCCAGCAGCGTCGCGTGCTCGTTACAATCGCCTTCGCCCATATCGAGCACCTGCAGCGCATTGGGAATACTGATCGTCGGCACCTTGCGTAGATGCTCGTACACCCAATCGTTCAACAACACGGCGGCACGCTTCGCATCGTGCTCCTCGCCGAGGATCTCGTGCACCAAGGCGCGAATGCGCGGGTGATCGCTCTGCAGGAAGGCCGTCGGCGCGAGCTCCGCCTCATGACCGCCATGATACGGCAACACGTACGACTCGAGCGTCGCGACGTCGGGTCGGACAATCGCCACCACCGCACCGTCGCGCTGTTGCTCGTCATCGCTCGGGACGCCGTCGAGGGTGATGCCGGAGAGCCGTAGGCGCAACGTACGGCGATGGCGAGGGTCGTCGATCGCCCGCGACACCGGCACCGCGGTGTTCGCCACCAAGTCGAGCGCCGCATCGGGATTCCAGTTGCCGTGCAGGGCCTGCTCAGCCCCCTCGCGCACCGACGTGAATCCCATCGGCGCTTCCTCACGCAAGACCGCGCCGCTGTCGTCGATCCATGCCGTCGTTTGCAACCCGTGAAACTCTTCGTGCAAGCGCCATGTAGACTGGGCGCTGTCGCTGTGCGGCAGTGGCTCCTGACCCTCGACAGTAATGTGCATGCGTTCGTTCTTCATCGTGGTCGGATCGAAGACCAGTGCGGCCAGCTGTTTTCCGGCTTGCAGCGTGCCGCGGCCGATGGAGGCGCGCAGGGTGGACGGCAAATAGACCGGCTCGGCCAACGCGACGGTTTGCTCGCTGGTATCCCTGCCGGTGTGCAGCGTGAGATGCAAGCTCGTGCCATCGATCACACCGCTGGCGCTGAGGTTGCCCACCCCGCTGCTCAACTCGAACTGTACATCGCGCAGAGTGTAGGCCGAAGTCGCATGTCCGGAGACGCGCGTGCGCACCGTTTGCGGCGCATTCAGCACGGTGACCCGCAGCAGCGAATCCTCGGAAAACTGGAATCCATCACCGTCGGCGGAAATACTCTCGTGGGTGTACCCGACCTTCTGATCCTTGTAGTAGACACCCATCCAGTCCTCACCCAGCTGCGGCTCACGAGGTGCCGGCACAACGGTTTCCGCCGTCGTGGGTCGCCAGGTGCGCTGCACCAGCAATCCCAGCATCACCATCCAAAACCCCAGGATCGCCACGAACAATGGTTGCCGCATGCTTGCCCCTCGCCGAACGTCCCGACTATCTTAGAAGGGTCATGGCTTCCGCTCCACCCCGATTTGCAGTCGATCGAATGCTCGGGCGGCTCGCGGTGTGGCTGCGCCTCATCGGCTGCGATGCGACCTGCGAACCACAGCTGACCGGGCGCGCACTGCTCCGCCACGCGCGCCACGACGGGCGCATGGTCGTCACGCGCGACCGCCGGTTGCTACGCGAGTGCAACACACCACCCATCCTGTTCATTGACAGCAACCACTTCCGTGACCAACTGCGGCAAGTGGTTAGCGCCTGCGCCATCGATCCGCTGGCGCACATCTTCACCCGCTGCTCACGCTGCAACGCAGCGGTCGCACCGATGAGCAAGGAATCGGCACGCGGTCAGGTCCCCGAGTATGTTTTCACCACACAGGAGCGTTTCGTGCGATGTCCGCGTTGCCAGCGTATCTATTGGCCGGCGACGCATTATGATCGCGTCCGCGATGATCTGCGGCGGATCGGGTTTGAATAGGGCCTGAGGGCTTGGGGGCTTGGGGGCTTGGGGGCTTGGAAGTTTGTGGGGCGTTCAAGGCAGCTGGATTTCTTCGGCCGTGCGTTCTACTTTGCGGCCGACATGGCAACCCCTACGTTTGGAGATGCCGAGTTTTTTTTCGGACGGTGTCAACGGTGCGGCAAACGAGTGCTCACGTACACCGACGTTGGGCCCGATGATCGCGAGCTGCGAAGATGCCTGCACTGTGAATCCATTATTGCGACGGGGCTGGAGGCGGCGACGGCGGCTGAGCTGCATGCAAACGGGTACGGTATCATCGATGCGCGCACGTGCGGTGACGGCGGCGGATGCACCGCCAGCGGCTGCGGCATGTTGAAGCGCTAGAGCCTGTGTCGCTACGGGTTGCAAAGTTCGACGCGTGGGCGGTTAGCCGCTAGCCGGCTTTGCACTGAACCAAGGACCAGAAACCCGGGGGCAGAACCGAGTGCTGTGCTTTGGCGGGCAAAGTCCCTGGCCCTCGCAGCCGGCCCGCACCAATGGCGCGGCCAGTGGGTCGTCGCGGCGCAATACATCTCGCAAATCGATCAGTCCTGGCACTGTCGCCAGAGTTTGTTGTCCTCGCCCTGGATTATCGGCCACGTCCCCATTGCTTTGTCTCGCGGCACATGGCTTGCGTATCGCCCACAGCATGGTAACGGATAATGTGAACATGAATTCATCAGCCGAGCTCGGTGCCGGAGGAACAATGCAACGATCAACAAAGCACTCACTTGCACGCAGCACCGGCTTCGCGCTCGACGATGACGACGTGACGTTACAGCGCCTGCAGCCGGTGGTTGGTGGTGAGTCTCGCACCGGCCAACTGACGGGCACAAAGGCATTGATGCTCGCGGTACTCGAGGACGGGATCCGCAGCTATTTGGGCGGGGCACGCACCATCGCCCAGGACGCGGAGTACTGGATCTACACGCACCGGCGACAATCCCCGTTTTCTTTCGTCGTGGTGTGCGAAATTCTGGGGTTGGACGCCGACGCCGTTCGCAAGACTCTCAAACGCATGAAGGATGATCATGTGTCGCCGCGCAAAGCGTTCCCGCGCGCGCGCCACAACGTGCGCATCCCTGGACGTGTCTACGCCCGCAAGACGAGTTGATCGCGCGCCGAGGGCGGCTCTCGGTTCGAGATCTCGAATTTCCGAGAATGTCTCAACCGAAGGACGGGTCCGGAAAAGTCCACGTCTAGGAATTACAGCGGAGAGGGGGGGATTCGAACCCCCGGACCCGCAAGGGGTCACACGATTTCGAGTCGTGCCGTTTCAACCGGGCTCACGCACCTCTCCGTACTTGAAAGAATTGCCGCAAGAGTGCGCTGGACTCCTCGGCACACACGCCTTCGGTGACACGCAGGCGATGGTTCCCGCGGTAGTCCTCAACGGCGTCATAGACCGACCCCAACGCTCCAAGCTTGGGCTCCCGGCATCCGAACACGACGCGCCGCAGCCGGGCATGCAGCATTGCACCCACACACATCAGACAAGGCTCTACGGTAACATACATGATAGCACCAGGCAGCCGATAGTTCGCCGCGCGCAGCGCCGCCATGCGCAATGCCCGGATCTCGGCATGCCCCGTCGGGTCGTGCGAGCTGATCGGCGCGTTGTAGGCGCTGCCGATGACTTGCTCCTCGCGCACGACGACAGCCCCGATCGGAACCTCGTCCTCCAGGCTGGCCTGTCGCGCGGCGCACAAGGCCAGCTGCATGAAGCGCTGGTCAACATCCGGTACGCGGCTGCTGGCTTCCGTATACATCGCGGCGAACGCTACCACAGCGCCTCCAACCCGACAACGAGGGGGCCTGCGGCCGGCGTCTTTTCTATGGACCGCTCCCGTTGGTCGCTATGCGGTGCCGCCGCAATCCCCGACCTGGATACAACATGCTTCCAATAGCAATCGCCTGCCCGTCAATTCGACGTGGAAGGCTGCAGCGACCCAACGGGGAGCGGTCCATAGAAAAGACGCCGGCCGCAGGCCCCCTTTGCCCGGCGTCGAGTGAGCGGCTAGGATTGCGCTCCACCGCTTGGAGGAATGCATGATGGAAGTTGGGGACACAGTCGTAACGATGGGCGCACCAGGTCGATTCAGGGTCATCACGGTTGCGGGGCAGCTGGTGACCATCGAGAACGGTGACGGCGTCCGCAAGACCGTCCTGGAAAGCAACCTGCGGAAGCTCGAACCGGACAATCACCACTGAGGATCGCGTGTTACTTATTCCAGGTTCTGCCAGGAGCGGAATTTCCAAAGCGCCGCCGACGAGAACACGAGCCCACGAGCGCCGACAGGTGACAGACGCCATGCAGCATCCACAAGGTTTTCCGTCTTGCGACAGAACCCTTCGCTCGACTCGTCCCTTGACGTTCGTCGGACGGCTCTCGAGATCACTGCCGAATGGAGTCGTCGCCCAGATTGCAATCTCGGTGCTCGCGGTCGCTGCGATCTTGCCACCCAGGCTACTCCGGAGCCAGACATCAGCGGGCGAGTCTCTCCAACTCGCGCGTGCCGCTGCTCAGACCTATCATTCACACTGGAAGGACAACTCGGACGACAACGGAGCGGACGTTGACAAGCCGATCGGGGGGAGCGGCGCACGCCACAGCAACGGATTCAAATCCGGTACAAGCAGCTACAACCCCCAACAGATCAAGCGGTTCTGGTCGCACTATCACGGCGCCCGTCCTGGACCGAAGGAGAAGCCGCTCGAAATTCAGCCCCGGCAGAAATGAGCCGATAACGAGCTCACTGCCGCGCGCGTACCGCTTCGAGTTTAGCCAGGTAGACACGCAGCGCCTCGAGGCCGTCTGGACAAAACGCGCTCTGCTGTGTGCGTTCCAGCGCAGCGGTGAGATCCAGCCATTCGCCTGCGGCGATCTCGACCGGGTCGAGGCGGAGCGGGACATTCACCGTGCAGCTATACACCATGCCGCAGACGCGATTCGCCGCATCGTCGTAGCGCATTGAAAAGAGGCGACGCAGGGGCATCCCGGCAACGCCTAGTTCCTCTTCGAGCTCCCGCCGGGCACCATGATCGTACGTTTCACCGGCAGCGAGCACCCCACCGATCGTCACATCCCAATAGCCCGGAAAAATGTCCTTCGTCTCCGTGCGCCGGTGCACAAAAAGCTGCCCGCCCGGATTGAAGACGAAAATGTAAACACTGCGATGGCGAAGGTGATGCTGGCGCACTTCGCGGCGTGGGGCCTGACGCACGACGTGATCGGTCTCGTCGACCACGTCCACGAGCTCGTCGGCGCTCATACGCCGCCGGTGTCGCGTTGCAGCTCGGCACTCAGCTCGCCCACCCAACTGCTGAGGGCGGTGAGGAACTGCTTCCGCAACGCCCGCTGGCGCGGGGGCAACTTCGAGAGCAGCTCTTCCTTCAGCACTTCCGGGTCGCGCTCGGCAATCGCAAGATCCTCCGGCACAACGCTGAGCAGCATGGCATTCTTCCCGTCCCAGTCCTCGTTCACCGGGAAGCCAAACTCGCGCAAGCCGCTCGGCCACGTGGCATCGACGTCCACCCACTCACCATCCAGCGCAATTTGCAGGTAGTCGTGCATATCGATGATCTCGTTTTTCCGGAGCATCTCTTGCATCGGCCCCGGGAAGACAATCGCCGACTCGTTGAAGCGGTGGGTACAAATCATGTGGCGAACGTCGAGCTTGAGGAGCCGAAACATCTCACCAAGCAGGTAATGCTTTCCCGAGCACGAGCCGCGGCCACTCTCGAGCACCTCGCGCGGGTCGCGTGCCGACGGATAGTAGTAGGGAATATCTCGGACGTGCTCGAAGAGATGGATGCGGGAGCGCAGCGCATCGCAGCCATCCGTCCACTTGTGAAACGTCTGATGGATGAGGTCACTTCCCATGGGATGAGTGAATCGGTCGATATCCAAGGATGCTGGCAAGCGCGACGGATTGGTGGGTCACCACAGTGTTACGTTGCCGAACAATACCCAATGCCTCGTGTAGTTCGCGTGGCACTGTACTGCGGGTCTTGTCCGACGTCAATCAAGCGCACCCCCGCCGCACGGCATCAGGCCTGCACGTGCACCGCGAATCGCGCCGCGTCCTCCGGCGTGTTCACGTTGCGAAACGACTCGTCGGCACCGTCGACCGCACGCATGATCGCCTCGCTGACGTACTCGGCATGAATCGTCGGCAGAAACTCACGAATGGCGTGGGTACCGGCGCGGAGCGCCACTTCGATGCGTCGCCGCAACGCGGTCGCGTAGATCGCGTGCAAGGGCTCGATATCGCCGTCCCAGCACGGGATAATCGCTTCCTGAGCGGCCAACCGTCGTGCGAGAAATGCGATGGGCTCGGGACGCAGAAACGGCATGTCGCAGGCAACCACGAAGGCATAGGGTCGGCGGATGACGTTGAGACCCGCCTGAATACCGGCCAACGGCCCGCAACCCGGAAACTCATCGGACGTCACCTCGACGGCGTAGCCCGCATACTTCTGAGGTTGGTTGCTGACGACGACGACCTGTGGGAAGCACTGCCGCAGAAGCTCCAGAGTTCGCGCGAACACCGTCTGTCCGCTAACGGTGAGAAAGGCCTTGTCAGCTCCACCCATCCGGCTGTTCTGCCCGCCGGCGAGGATGATCGCGGCAACGTCGCCGCGCAGCCATTCACCGTTTCGTTGCCCTCGTGGGCCATTCATCATTTCCGACCTTGGCATGGTTCGTCGCCACGGCAGAATATGAACCGGCTCCTCCCGAGTCAATCAGCCATGCTCAATCCGGGGGAGCCGGCATCCAATGCGACACTCAAGAAATGAAAAACAGGAAACACGAAATGGGAAAATCGGAACCGGTCGACGTCAGATACGCAGTGCGCACGCCCCTCATTGACCGGTTTGGCATGTCCAGTTTCGTCGTTTCCTGTTTTCCATGCGCTTGATTTTACAGACCTCACGCACGCGCCACAATATCTTCGTAGCGCGCAATATTCTCCGGCAAGAGGTACTGACGAATGAAGCGCTGCAACGCGCGGATGGCCTTGTCGGCATCATCGAACAACGCCTCCTGCACCCACTCCTGATGCACCCAGCAATCGAATGAGGGGGCGTCGCCGAGCGCCATCTCCAAGAGACGGTCGCCGATCGGCGTGCCGGTCACCAGGATGCGGATGGAACGTCCGCAGTCAACGATGACACCACGCGCGTACGGCGGCAGGTTCACCAGACGCTTGATTTGATCGAGCTCGCGCTCGGGGTAGCTGGTCTCCGCCAGCCGCACCGCGCTCCAGGCCCCTTCTTGTGGATCGGCGGCCATCAGGATCTTGAGGTTGTTGTCGGTGAGCCGGTCGCGCGCCCGCTCTTGCTCGAAGTCATGCGCCACCGTGAAGAACTGGCTCCCCGCTGGGCCGGCCGGCCCGGCGGGCCGCGTCACTTTGAACTTCTCCTTACCGCCCAGATCCACCCACCAGCGGTTGGTGACGGTGGGCTTTTGCACCGCCTTCTCTTCGGCCGGGCGCTTGGCCATCTCACGCGGCTCGCAGGCGGCGCACGGCGCTGCGATGCGCGCCGTTGCTCAAGCCGCGCTCCATCCGGGCCGCGAAGGTGTCCGCCTTGCGCTCGGCGTCAGCCCAGAAGACGTAATGCCCAAGCTCGTGATACACGGCATTGATCCATTGCTTCTCGGAGTTGTACTTGCGACCGTTCTTCCAATTCTCCGGATGCACCATATGGATCTTACCGTTCTCGTACGTTTTGCCGGCGGTGCGCCCCCAGTCGATGTACTCGAACCATTCGACCCGCGGGCGCCTCAAGTTGAAGAAGCGACACACTGCTCCAACCGCCCGGTTGAAGTCCGCTTCCCTGTGCGTGCGAAAGAACAGCATCAGATATCGGTGGATTAGCCGCCGCTCGCGCAACGGCGGTAACATCATTCGCATTGGATCCAGCTCCTGACAAATCGACGGATCGAGCCGGGACATATAGTGAGCACGTCCGTGATTGTCAACGCGCCGATCCCGGCGCGAGAAACGAGAAGCTGCTGACAATAATTTGCTTGTAAAATTCATAGCTTCGCCGATATTTCGCATGCATAATCGAACCCGCCGGAGCGGCGTACTCGAACGTGCTCGCCGGTCCAGGCTGGAGGCCTTTTGTCTAGCGTCGTACGATCGCGTCGGCTATGATCCGCGGCCATGTATCCGGTAATCCTGCGCATTGGGCCACTGACCATCTACAGCTACGGCCTGATGATGGCGATTGCTTTTTTGACCGCCGCCTACCTGACCGGCAAGGAACTTACGCGCAAGGGCCTCGATGGGGAGCTGGCATCGAGTATGGTGTTCTGGGCGGCCGTCGGCGGTCTCGTCGGCGCACGCATCTTTGCCATCTTCGACGATTGGAACGGCTTCCTCGCCGATCCGGTGCATAGCATCTTCAGCGGCGCCGGCTTCGTGTGGTACGGTGGTTTGATCGGCGGCTTCCTCGCGGTGACGTGGAACATCCACGCCAACCGGCTCCCCTGGCTGACCACCGTCGATTGTATCTCGCCCGGCATGGTCCTGGGACATGCCATCGGCCGGATCGGCTGCGAGCTCGCCGGCGACGGAGATTGGGGGCGCGAGACGACGCTGCCGTGGGGTCGGGCCTATCCCAACGCCATTGTCGGCTGGAATTATCCGCCGGGCGTCTATGTTCATCCGACTCCACTGTATGAAGTATTGGCGTACACGTTGGTGTTCGCCTTCCTCTGGTCGATCCGTAAACGTCCCCACCCGGCAGGCACGCTCTTTTGGTGGTACCTGGTTCTCGCCTCGAGCGCGCGCTTCTGCATCGAGTTTGTTCGCATCAATCCGCGCATCGTCGCCGGCCTCAGCGAAGCACAGATCATCAGCATCGTCTTCGTCACCATCGGCCTCTGGAAGCTGGTGACATCGGGGGCGGTGACATTGCGCAGCACCTCTCCACTGCAGTCGAAGCTGCGCGCGTCGAAACAATGAAGCGTTGGGGTTTCCCATTCGGCTTCCTGCTGCTCGCGTTGGCGGGTGCCTTCTACTATCAGCAGCACCAGGCCGCCGATCGCGCCGGCTTCCCGGCGCCGAGCTTCACGCTGAAAGACGTCAACGGCCGCACCTATCGCCTCGCCGACCTGCGTGGAAAGATCGTGTTCCTCAATCTCTGGGCAACCTGGTGTCCGCCCTGTCGGGAGGAAATGCCCTCCATGGAACGCCTGCACCGCCGGATGCAAGGCACGGATTTCTTGATGCTCGCGGTGAGCGAGGACGAAGATGGCAGTGCCGCGGTGCGCCCATTCGTCGATCAGATGGGTCTGACGTTTCCGGTTCTTCTCGATCAAGATGGTGTGCTGCCGCCGCGCTACGGCGTGACCGGTTACCCGGAAACTTTCATCATCGACCGCGAGGGGCGCGTCATCCAGCACACCATCGGACCGGAGGACTGGGGAAGTGAGAAATCCTACCGCTACTTCCTGAAGTTGATCGAGCCGGGGCCGGGAACTAGCCAAGCTGGCGGCCAGCATGCGCCCACCGGCAGCTGATGCCGTGCCCGCCTCGCTGTGGCGCACGCGGCGCGGCGCAATAGGCACCACCCTCGCCTGGCTTCCCTCACTCCGAAGCAACAGAGATCACCACCGGGGCACTGAGACTACAGAGGGCAAGGATCTCAGTGGATTTTGCATCGCGTTGCAGAACATCATTCCGGCACGCTTGCCGCTGGAAGGTGCGCTGTCGCGGACCCCGGTGTTCTCGGTGCCTCCGTGGCTCATTCTTTTCTGTGTGGCGTTCACCCTGGTGACTGAGACGCGCGCACACGCCGCCGCGAAGCCCACGTACTCGATTGACTACATCGTCACGATTTCGCAGCAGCATCCGGAGATCGCTCGGGTGCGCTGGGAGCTCTCCGGGGCCGAGGAAATTCACTGGCTACGGCTCGGCTTCGCGGCGAATCGGATCAGCGAGTTGCACGCCAGCGGCACCCTCGAGCCGCTGCCGAACGGTGTCAAATGGATCCCCGGCGGCCCCTACGCGCATCTCACGTATCAGGTGAACATCAACCATGTCCGTGGACAACATGGTCGCTACGACAGCTATGCCGGCCCCGATTGGATCGTCACGCGCACGCGCGACCTTTTTCCGCGCATCGCCGTCGAGTACTACGCACGGCCGAGCTTCGAACCGAAGTCGCGCGCCCGGCTCATGTTCCGGCTGCCCAACGGCTGGCACAGCGCCGCCGCGCTCGGCAGTATCGGAGCCGACACCTATCGGCTCAACGAGCCGGGCAAGACCCTTGATCGCCCACACGGGTGGTTCGCGCTCGGCAAGTTCGACCCCCAGCGTCAGGAGATCGCCAGCACCATGGTCCAGGTCGCGCGGCTGGCAAACCGTGGACTCGCCGCGAAAGACCTGTTCAGCTTCCTCGAAGGGACGCTCCCCGCCCTGAAAAAACTGCTGCTCGCGGAACCGGAAACCGTGCTGATCGTCACGGCGCCGGATCCGATGTGGCACGGAGGTATCAGTGGCGAGAGCTCATTTTACATCCATGACAAGCGGCCACTCCGAACGCCGGACAAGACGTCGCCGTATCTGCACGAGCTGTTTCACGTGCTGCAGCCGTATAAGCCTGCCGCCGACGCGGATTGGATCGAGGAAGGTCTCGCGGAGTTCTACTCCCTCGAGCTGCAGCGCCGCGCCGGCCTGATCGATGCGGCGGCTTACACCCGCGCGCTCGGCTACTTCGAACGTTTTGGAAAATGGAATGTCGACCTCTCGCAGCAGCAGGACAACGCCGCCACCAACAATAGCGCGCCGCTGGTCATGTATGCGCTCGATCAACACATCCAACGGGTCACCGCCGGCAAGCAACGCCTCGATGACGTGGTGATGCGCCTTGCCAAGCAGGGCGGCACGGTCGATACGGCGCAGTTTCGCAAGATCGTCAGCGCGGTCAGCGGCAGGCCGTTCACCAGGTTCTTCGAGCGACATGTCTTGCATGGAGAACCGCCGCACCTCACCGCGCTCCCGCAAACGGACGGCTGAAGGCCTGCGACCCGTAGCGCTGGCCCGCCCGAAAAGCGGCGGCTATGCTAGCCGCGACGGAGGGCCGACAAGACATGTATGTCCAGACCGCATGGCTCGAAGTGGTGGCGGTGGGGTTCCTGATTTTTGCCAATGGATTCTTTTCCGCAGCGGAGATCGCGATTGTCAGTGTGCGCAAGAGCCGCTTGGCACAGCTCATCGCCGAAGAACGCCATGTCGCTCGCGTCGTCATGGCGCTCAAGGAAGACCCGGGCCGCTTTCTCGCCACGGTGCAGATTGGCATGACGGTCATCGCGTCGATGGCTTCGGTCATTGGCGGCGCCGGCGCGGTGCGCTTCCTCGAGCCTATCGTCAGCCACGCGCTGCCAGACTCGCTTCAGCACTGGGCGGAGCCGGTGACGCTGGCGATCACGGTCGTGCTGATCTCGTATTTCACGCTCGTCCTCGGCGAGTTGGTGCCGAAATCGATGGCGCTCCGTCACAGCGAGCGCCTCGCGTTGCTGACCGGACGTCCGATCAACCGCATCTCGCAGCTGGCGTCCCCGCTGGTCAAGCTGCTAACCGTTTCTACCGATGCGGTGCTCTGGCTGCTCGGTCAGAGCGCCGGTGCGCAGGAAGCGTTCACCTCGGAGGAAGAGGTCAAACACATGGTGCATGAAGGCGCCCAACACGGCATCTTCGATGAAGCCGAGCGCCAGCTCATCCACAGCGTGTTCGAGTTCACCGACACGTCGGTTCGCGAGGTCATGGTGCCGCGCTCCGAGGTCCACGCCGTCGAAGCCGCCACCCCGCTGCCGGCGATTCTCAAGGAACTGGTCGAGACCGGCTTCTCGCGCATGCCTGTGTATCAAGGCGATCTCGATCATGTCATCGGCATCGTGCACATCAAGGATTTGTTGCGCGAGGTCGAGAAGCCGCAGACGCAATCGCTGAAAGTCATCATGCACCCCGCGTTCTTCGTTCCCGACTCCATGCAGATCAGCGACCTGCTACGCGAGCTGCAGAGCCGCCGCACCCACATGGCCATCGTGGTCAACGAGTTCGGCACGGTCATCGGCCTGGTCACCATCGAGGATCTGCTCGAGGAGATCGTCGGCGAAATCCGTGATGAGTTCGACGTCGACGAGGAGCAGCCCGTCCAGGAGCTTCCCGACGGATCGCTGCTGGTACAAGGCTCGTGCCCGCTCAACGATCTCAAGGAACGCTTCGGCCTGCCGTTCGACGAAACGTCGGACTTCCGGACCATCGCCGGATTCGTCCTCGCCACGCTCAAGCGTTTCCCGAAAGGCGGTGAGGCCATCACGCATTCCGGCTACAAGCTCACCGTCGTCGTCCTCGACGGCCGTCGCTTGCGCAAGATTCGCATCGAAGGCCCGTTGAAGCGCAAGCCACCGGCAGCGGCAGCAACAACCACGCACTAACGCGTGACGGCGTTCCACGCGCACCCACAAGCCGCGAACGACGATGGAGAACAAAGCGCTCGCCGTGGTGGTCACCGTCGCCTTCAGCCTGTTGGGCGTCCTCGGTGACTATTTCCTGAAGCTGGCCAGCGCGCAGCCGCAGTCGTATCGCACCAGGATGTTCGCCATCGGCTTCGCCGTGTACGCGTCGACGGCGTTCGGCTGGGTCTTTGTCATGAAGCATCTGAAGCTGGCCACCATCAGCGTCCTCTATTCCGTCTCGATGGTGGTGCTGCTAACGGCCATTGGCGTCGGGATCTTCCGGGAGCCGCTCAACTACGCCGAGATCGCCGGGCTCGTGATGGCTGTCGGCGCGCTGATTCTGCTCGTCCGCTTTGCATAGTGAGAGCACCGGCCGACAGAAGCCGCAGACACGCGGCCATTGCAATCCAGGAAGCAGTCCCAGACATCTTGGGCCGAGCAAGCTGCCGTTGAGCCCACGATCTTTCACCACGACGGCAGCAATCCAGGATCTTCTCTTTCATTCCTTCGTCAGCTTCGTGCCCTTCGTGGTTCCATTCTCCGACGCGAATCAACGCAACATGTTTGGGGATCAATCGAGAATCCGGGCGCCATTCTCCGTCGCCACGTTTTCCTCCATCAGCGGCCGCACCGCGCGGATGCCAGCGAACTCACCGGTATCGGCGAACGTCGCAACCACGGCGCCATGGTCACTGGTGCCGATCTCCCGCAGCACCGTACACGTGGTTGCCGTGCGGGCAAGCGCCTCGCTGGCGAGCACGTAATCCAAGCGCCAGCCGATGTTGCGCTGGCGCAAGTTCCGCCACGGCGCCCACCAGGTGAACAGATTGTCGTTCTCGGGATCGAGCGCCCGACCGACGTCGACCAGACCGCAGGCGATGATGCGCTCGAGCAGTTGCCGTTCCTCGGGTCGCTGGCCAATCGCGTTGGGCTTGCGTTCCTTCGGATGGACGTCGCGCTCACTGCGCGCGATGTTGAGGTCCCCGCACAGGATCAAGTTGATTCCGGAGGCACGCAGACCAGCCGCGTATTCCTCCATGGCCGCCAGAAAGGACATTTTGGCGGCGAAATCCTTTCCTCCGTTCGGAACATAAACCGAAGCCACGACCACATTGTCGCACTGCGCGACGACGATGCGCGTCTCATGATCGAACGCCGGGTGGCTAAAGGGTGGCGCGGTGACAAAACGGTTCTTGCGCATGTGCAGGCTCACCCCTGAATAGGCGGCGGCGCCGTGCCAGTAGCACCAGTAGCCCGCGAGCGCGCACAGCGCTTCGGGAACCTGCTCGGGCTTCGCCTTGAGCTCTTGCAAGCACAGCACGTCGGGTTGCTCGCGTTCGAGCAGCTCGAGCACCTGCGTGTGCCGGGCACGGATACCGTTTACATTCCATGTCACGATCTTCATGGGCTCGTACCTTAACCTTGATCTGACAAAAGAAAAGCTCACGCAGAGCCGCAGAGAACACAGAGACACCACCGTTCCGCGCTGCGACTTCTGGGTAGTGGGGTCTTTTGGTTTCAAACACCGTTGCTACTCCGTTTCCTCTTCCATCGTTCCATGATCGTGTGCATACTTTGGCCATGGCTAACCGCTCAAGCAAACCAAAGATGCCGCTGGATCCCAACGAACTCGCCTTTCGCATCGTCCAGATTGCGACAGGCCAAGCGCCGAAACCGAGGGCCACCGAAAAGAACCCGGCTGCGCAAATGCTCGGGCATCTCGGCGGACTGAAGGGCGGACCTGCCCGCGCTGCGGCCCTGAGCAAGAAGCGGCGCTCGGACATTGGGAAGCTCGCGGCCAAGGCGCGCTGGGGGAAGACAAACTAACGGAGGCCTTAATGTCACAGGCATTCGATAAATTACTGGCAGCTAAAAAGGCGCTCGATGAGTGCGTCAAGACCGTCGAGGATGGCTTGGCGCCCCTCCATCGAGCAAGCCAATATTTATCGGGGAAACATGATGGCGTGTCGCCTGGGAGCGGAAAGTCTTGGCAATGGGTGGTCATTACTGACGGTCCACCATTCCCAGACCACATCAAGGATTCACCGCTGACGATATCGGCGCAGAGCCTTCCAACGGGACAGCAAATAGCTGAGCTTCTTTCTCGGTGGCATGCCCTTGATCAGGACTATCGTCAGGCGTGGGACGCCTTAGCTCAGGATGAGCAGACGGCGTTATCATCGCTGAAACCAGAGCTACGGCAGAGTCCGAAGGGACGAGCCGTGCATTAACGCCATCAAAATAGAACTCGCAAGGTCTCCCTTCGTCGTCGCACAACCGGACGACCAGCGTCTTGCCGGTCAGTTCCCTTGCAAGTGCGCCAATCGCGGACAGAATTCCGCTCAATAGACTCCGTTCAGTTATCATTTCCTTCCCCTTCCCCTATTTTTCGCGTGTCTCAGTGCAATCTGCATTCGCGCACACCCGGCTTCCGGTATGGCCTTGCTGATCTGTATCGCTTGGAATTGGTTGCAGTAGCTCTGGCGGGAGATTGCCGTCATGTCCATGGGCGATCGGCTTCGCGGCCTGCGATACGGGCGGCACATAGACAGGCGGTGGCGGCGGCCCATTGCTCATGTAGGCACCTGGGCAAGTGGATAAGCATGACTGTTCTGCACCGACGCATGGATCGCCGCTCAAGAGCGAAAGCACGGCTCCGGCGTCGGTGGTGGGTGGCCTATAGCTTCCTTTGCAGGTGTAAAAGGTCTGCTGACATTGCCGCCAGCACGCCAGGCCGTCTGGAGTAGCTGGAATGACAAGTTGCGGTATGGGCCTACACCCAGCAAGGGCCAGCACCAAAAATGCGAATGCGTGCAGCGTCACAATAGCTTTCATGTGTCAGTCACTACTTACGCCGCTGAGTGCGCGGCTTGCTCCCGCCGTCGCAGTGATAAATACGGTTCATTGGCTTTACGAGACGTTCTTCCATGAGGCCATGGACGGCAACCAAGAGGGCGGTATCAGGTGCGTGTGCCCGCTCGGACTTCACCGCCATGGCAGAGAGTATAAGCACCACCTCCGTGTAGAACCCGCAATGATGGCTTTGATAGAGTTCGTGTGCGATGGCAGGGCTATAATCCTCGCGGATCGACGCAATTTCCTCAAGCTGATCAAATCGCTCCAGAGTCTTGTCAGCGATGAACGTGAATTTTCTTCGTATGGCTGTCCAATCGTAGATGGCGTTTCCACAACTCCGATCGCTCGCGGCAGCTCCGAGAAACATGATGGCTTCAGCGAGTCCGTACTGCACTCCCAAATCGTCGGAATATACGTGGATCTTTTCATCGTACGCATCTAGCAATCGCGCTGTCGCAAGCTCGAATACGGCGCAAGAAGATTTCCATGGGTCCGGGTTGGGCGTTTCCGTTGGTGCTGGCGTCGATGTTTCGGTCGGCATTGCCGTTGCCGTGATCGTTGGACTTGATGTTGGCGTTACCGTTGGCGACTCCAGCAGTTTGACGAGAGATTCCGAGCGGGAGGCGATCCACATGCCGCCAAGGGCCACGGCACCACCGGCAATGGCAGCCATGGCGAGACCCGTGAATCGAGTGTTTCCCCCGCTCATTTTTCCAGCCTAATCAAGCACGAGACCGTTTTCCCTCTGGGCAGCTCGCATTCTCTTCAGGCGAGCCTTCTTCATTTCCGGTCCGTTAATCACGGCAATTGCATCTTGGATTGGGGTGATGACCGTGATTCCCTCATTGAGGTTTTGAATTTCGCCCTTGATGGTGAACCTGGGTTCCCAATGACCACGAATCAATCCCAACAAGAACATCACTCCTGGATTCCAAGAATGTGTTCCCTTTCCCACATCCGCCACATGACGCTTCGGCCAGAGTTTCCCTTCTATTACCGCAGTGCGCCGTGCCGTCATTTCTTCCAAGGCACGTTCATTGTCTAGCCACACGAAGACTGGCGACCCGCTCAATCCACCGATGGAGCGAATTTCGGCAAGGTACCCCCTTTCGCCGATCCCGTCAGCTGTTCGGATCGGTTCCGATGGCATCCCGGCAATTATTCCGGTCTTGATAATGGGGAGATTCTTCTTGGTTCCTGAATGTTGGGTATAAAGACCAGAGACGTAAATCTCGTCCCCAATGCCGATCCGGTAATGGAACACGGCGTTGTCATCCAAGATCATTCGCGGCGGAAGCACCTGGAGAGCCAAGGAATCGTCAGGCACGGGGAACGTGACCACAACGTCGGAGGCATCATCCGGGAAATACCACTCTGAAGTGATCTTCACGGTCCTTAGACCACCACCCATAACATTAGCCCTCAAGTATAGTGAATCTATACGCTTCCCGTGTTTGTCGAAAAGGCAATGCTTCGCGGTGACTAGGAAGGTTTCGGTTCCCCTAGGCACCAGTGAGTCTATGTCAATGAGAAACGCCGTCCCCCGCCATACCAAATTGCCGTTAGCGGATTTGGAGCAAAGAAATGTAACGCACTGAAGAAAGGCGTCAGCTATACGCATGCTCGCATCTCGCGGGTCTCCAGAAACCCAACATTCATCGCCACCCGGCCGACGGTCACAGTACAGCATTGCAGGCTCCCAGGTCTACTTTCCTCACCTTCCCCTTGACTATGCTTGAGCGGTCAGTTATCTTGACGTTATGAACAGATTGAGCAGTGAGCGCCGCGCACAAATCGTCCGTTGCCTGGTCGAAGGAAATTCGATTCGTTCGACCTGCCGCATTACCGGCGCTGAGAAGCGTACCGTGCTCCGCTTGCTCGAACAGGTTGGCCAAGCGTGCGCAGAGTACCAAGACAAGGCCCTTCGCAACCTGCCGTGCAAACGCATTCAGTGCGATGAAATCTGGTCGTTTGTCGGCTGCAAGGAAAAGAACCTGCCGGCTGAGATGCGCAACAAGATCGGCCAGGGCGACGTGTGGACGTGGACGGCCATTGACGCCGATACCAAGCTGGTCCCGTCGTGGCTGGTCGGCAAGCGCGATGCCGGTTACGCCTATGCGTTCATCGAGGATTTGGCCAGCCGCTTGAGCAACCGCGTGCAGCTGACCACCGATGGCCACCGCCCCTATCTGAGCGCCATTGAGGATGTCTTCGGCATCGGGATTGATTACGCCATGCTTGTGAAGCTGTACGGCGAATCGTCGGACGCCGGAGAGAAGCGTTACAGCCCAGCGCAATGCATCGGCGTTGAGCATCGCCCCATCGTTGGCAACCCTGACCCGGATCACATTTCGACGTCCTACGTCGAGCGCCAGAACCTGACCATGCGCATGGGCATCCGTCGCTTTACCCGCTTGACGAATGCATTCTCCAAGAACCTTGAGAACCATGCGCATCATGTCGCGCTGCACTACATGTATTACAACTTCTGCCGCATCCATCAGACCTTGCGCGTCACGCCCGCAATGGAGGCGAAGGTCACCAACCACGTATGGACCGTCGAGGATATCGTCGGACTGATCCACGACGAAGGTGTCGTGATCTTGAAGTAGCGGATTAGGCATCTTCCGGCATCTTTCGCGATACGGACCGCAGCCCCATCAAGATCGCCGTGCACGCCTCTTCCGGAATCGGCGTCTTGCCATGTCGCTTCCAGGCTTCTCGCACCGGCACTAATTGCTCAGGGTACACGAGCTTCACGCCATCGATCACATGCAATGCGATGAGCGTCTTCTCTCCCACCCCAAGCGCGGACTCCCCGAGGAACTTCGCTTCACACAATCTATAGGCCAGATCGATGTTCCGCAGGTCAGCAGCGTACGTGCTGAACAGCGCACCGCATGCGCGAAGAGACCCGGTACCGATTGCATGAAAGCCTAAGTTCGTATGGTCGCTGTAGACTCCGGGATCGGAAATCGAAAAGATGCGTGGTCGCTTATCTAAACCAAAGCCGGCAACCAAGAAGTCCGTGTCGAGCTTGGTGGCGTTGATCTGATACAGCACACGGGTGAACTCTTCATCACCAAACGCCGCCCGCCCCTCGCGGAAGAATCGGTCGCGATCGAACCCATATGGGCTAAGCAATTCGTCCTCGATCTTGCGCTGAATCGCCAATTGGAAAGCGGCAACGAATGCATCTACCACCTCGTCGGCGCTCTCGGTGCCCGCCCTGATTCGCCTGTCGGCGTTGTCGGCAACACTGCGAAACGAAGTTGGATCACCAGCGAATAGCACCATCCACCGGCCACTTGAGCCAATAGGGCCGGTCTTGACCGAAAACGTATCCATCGACATGGTATCGGTGGACAGCATCATGTCGCTGACCGTTACGATGGTCGAATCACGGACAGACACGGCAGCTATGCATAACGTCATCGGAATCCCCCAATCTTCCGGTTTTGGGCGCCAAGGGCGCTTGCGTACCGGATCAAGAATTGGGGGCAAGTGTCGCCCGTTCCAAGGTGAGCGGTCAAGCAGGTCAGCGCGAGCCATCAGTGCCCCCGACCAATGCTTGAGCGCTCAAACGGCGTGCTAGACCAAAAGACCCCACTACCGACTTCTGATTTACCTTGTCCGTCAATTCCAAGCTGTGGTATACGGCACAATCTGTCTCCACCGCACGTGAATCAGGGCGGCACGACATGGCGGCAAAAGGGGGGACAATGACCCAGGGCTTGCAGATCAAGCGGCGACGACAGTTGACGATCGCGCGCATGCGCCTCGCTGCCACGTGTCTGGCACTGAGCGGCGCGTGCGCCGCGCGCGCCGTGGCGGCGGGACGTCGCAACGGTGAAGCTGCAGTGCCAGTAGATGCCAGGGCGACTTGACCACGCAGTGTTCATCTCCGCAGATCATGGCTGCGGGAATGGCGAAGTCTGCTATTCGGCGGACGGCGGTTCCGAGGGCATCGCCGTCGGCGACCGGCAGTTTCTCATACAGCCGGTTCCGACACCCACCGGCACCCCGAACTTCTGCGTCCCACCATACGCGCCGTCGCGTTACGATTTCGGGAATGTTCCTTTGGGGCACACGGCGAAAGCTCAATTGGCGATCGAATCTCCATTTTTCGGCACGACCCTCAGCTTCACCACAAACCCGCCGTTCTCTATCGGATCTGAGGCCCCGGTTTCGGGAAATGGGCCACTGGAAATAGATTTCACCCCCCAGGCCGCTGGGCCTGTCGACGGTGGTGTTTCGATTTCCGTGTCCAATCAGACGACAGGCTGTGAGACGCACGGGACCATCGCTCTTACAGGCACCGGCGTATGCGCCGGAGCGGTCGGCGACTGCAGTAAGGATGGCATGGTCACGATCGATGAGCTTGTTGCCATGGTAAGCATGGCGCTCGACAGCACGTCGGTATCAGCGTGCACCGCCGGTGACGCGAATGGCGATGACGCCATCACCGTCGATGAGATCATCGTGGGAATCGGGTACGCACTGGACGGATGTCGCGTAGCGCCAACCTTCACGCCAACGCGCACACCCAGCCCGACACCGATTCCCGTCGGCGCCGTGGGCGGCACGATTCGCTACTACCATAGTAAGACGCCGGTCGCCGGCATCCCCGTTGCGCTGACCGGCTCAACCATCCTGCATGCAGAGACGGACACATCCGGAGGATATGTCGTGCATGGCGTGTCGCTGGTCGGCGACTGGTCAGTCGAGCCATCCCAATTGGACGAGATCGGTTCCGCGATGGGGATCGCCGATCAAGCGGCGGTGAATTCGCTTGACGCGGATCTCGCGCTCCAAGCGGCGAACGGCGAGCGCACGCTGACTCCCGATCAACGACTCGCCTGTGACGTCGACGGCGATGGCGCCGTCACCAGCACTGACGCCACGCTCATCCGCCAGCACGGGACGTCCTCATCGAATCGATTTCCGGTGGCGGATCAATGCGGCTCCGATTGCCTCTTCGTTCCGGTTCCAGCCGTTGTCGCCAATCAATGCCTGCTCTCGCCGCGGATCGACACCGGAACGTGTCAACCCGGCAGCATCAACATGGCGCCGCTGAGCGGCAGTGCGATGCAACAAGACTTCGATGCCATCCTGTTCGGCGATTGCGACGGCAGCTGGACGCCGCCCGGAGGGCCGGCAGCACCTGCAGACGGGCGTACTGACTCTCGTTGAATACGGTGACAGCGTTGAATACCCGAAGCCCCCACTACCGCTTCGTCCCAAGCGACGACTTGCGGCTACTCCAAAGTAAAGCAATGAGCGCGGCTGACACGGCAATCTCAGGAAGTACCCAAACCCCCTGATCCCACATTATCTGGCTACCGTTGATGAAACGGCCCTGCAAATGCCGATGCAAGCCGAGACCGAACACAGCAAGACATGTAATGAGCCACCTTTTCCACTGCGGCATCCGCAATCCAGAGTCGCTCGTTGCCCGGACCGAGTCGAAACCCAACGAGTCCATGTTGGCTAATACGGGTGTAACCGACGACTCGACGCGAGAGCGCAAGACGGGCCGTCGGACAATGTCTGGCCCAAACGAATCAGCAGCCCGAACAACCGCTGGCCAACTCACCATCTGCGTTTTGCCAACTTCAAGCGGATGCCCGTGGGTCCAGTGCACCAGATATACAAGTAATGCGACCGCACCAAAATCGGCCATGTCTCCAAACAACGGATAGAGTGGGTAGCCGGATGCGGTGATTCGGATCATATCTTCATCGCCCGCCTGTATCTGCGCATTCACTCTGCTGGGCCAGCCGATTCGCAACGATAGGGAGTTGTCGTCATCGACGACTTCGGCGATATCGAGATTCGCAGTCAGATACTGCTTGCAGACTTTGAGGTATTCCGCCGCCGGTATACCCACTGCAAGTTCGAGCTGACGGATCAGCCCTGATGGAGCAAGAGTCGTGGTAATCCCGTAGACTGCGGCTATGTGCGCCAACTGCCTTTGGAACCGAAGCGTTTGGAAGAATAGGAACACAAAGAATGGAAGACCAAATGCCGTCTCCAGCATCAGAAATCCGTATTTGAATCGGCCCAGATCCGCCCAAGATGGTCCGGCTCGAAACAACACCAGAATTGGAATAAGCGAACCGGCAAAGAGTGCCCTGACAGCCAGATTAACAATTTGATGTCTATTTAATCTTGTCGAGCATACGTTCTCACATCCCTTCATGATCATCATCAGGTGGGACTCACATATGAGCGCCAGAGCTGTCGGCCACCTCTAGCATTTTAGATACCGCGGATTCTGCGTCCATGACATTCTCAGCGCGACAATCTGAATTCCGAGCTATCCTGGACCGCGAGATCCAACGTTTCGCAGTGAATGACCCACATCAGCGAGCCATCCGTCACTTCTCTTCGCCAAGGATCGAAAAGACCGCGGCTGAATTGTCCGCGAAATCAAGAGCTTCCTCGTGGCTCGCAATTCGAGAGAAATGTTCTCGAATTCGAGAACATTGCTCTCGACGTTGAGCACATGCGACGCAACATCCAGAAGCGGCCAGGGGACGTTGAGAATCTCTCTCCCGAATTCGGGACGCGGCGACTCGAATTCGAGAAGCGCGGTCTCGACGAACACAAAGATTCTCTCGTCGTCGAGCAATCCGGTCTCGCGCTTCCCACTCGCGGGCTCGACGGGCATTGACTCTCAGCCGCCGTTCACGAACAGCTGAGGTTCGATTGTCTGCCAATTTCCATTCTTTGCAGCCTTCCTGTTCTTCGTGCCCTTCGTGGTGAGGTCCTCTGATCAGCTCAAGCGGCCGCCCTCTCGTTTGGATCTGCGAAGTTGTTTCACGCTTCGGTCTTCTCCCGACATACTTGCGTCGTGCCCCCGAAGATGCGCATGTATGGCGCCGTGTTCAATCAGCCGGTTTCCGACACCTCGCTCATCGGCTGTCCGCAGTGTGATTTGCTGCAACGGCTGCCGGCGCTTGCTCCCGGCGCGTCGGCACGCTGCCCGCGCTGCGACCATGAGCTCTGGCGCCACCGCGAGGACTCGCTCAACCGCACACTGGCGCTGACGCTCGCCGCCGCCGCCCTCTACCTGCTGGCGAACTCCGTTCCCATGCTCGGGCTCACGGTTGTCGGGCGCCAGGCCTTCACCACGGTGTTCGGCGGCGCCGTGCAACTCTGGCACGACGGGCAGCAAATCGTTGCGGGGCTGGTGTTGTTCAGCGCCGTCATCGCCCCGGCGTTGCAGATCGGGCTCATGCTGGCGATCGTGCTCGGCGCGCACCGCCAGCGTCCGCCAGCCTGGGTGGGGAAGCTTCTGCGCTATCATCCGACTACGCGCACCTGGAGCATGATCGAGGTCATGCTGATCGGCGTAATGGTGGCGCTCATCAAGATCGCGGAGCTGGCAACCGTCATCCCGGGCATCGCGTTGTTCGCGCTCGGGGCGCTGGTGTTCGTGCTCGCCGCAATGCAAGCGGCCTTCGACCCGCGCGAGGTGTGGGATCGGATCGAGTGGGCGGAGGCCGGCGCGCGACACACCGCCGCGGGGAACGTGACAGCCGAGGTGACGTCGTGAGCCCGCCCGCACTGACCGCGATGCAACAGGGCCTGCAGAGCTGCGAAGGCTGCGGCCTACTGTCGCGTCCCGCCCCCGGCGAGGCCGAGGGGCATTGCCCGCGCTGCGGCGAGGAACTGACGTTTCGCAAGCACGACAGCCTGCAGCGCACCTGGGCCTTCGTGATCGCCGCCGCGGTGTGCTACATCCCGGCCAACATCCTTCCGGTCCTGACCACCTTCACGGCCTCGGGCGCCGAATCCGACACCATCCTGCAAGGTGTCGTGCTCCTGTGGTCGCCAACCGGGTGGCCACTGTCGCTCATCGTGCTCATCGCCAGCATCATCATCCCGAGCGCAAAGATCATGGCGTTGGTCTATCTGCTGGTCAGCGTGCAGCGCGGTTCGATCAAGAACAACGAGCAGCGCGTGCGGCTCTATCGGATGGTCGAGTTCATCGGGCGCTGGTCGATGGTCGACGTATTCGTCGACACCTTCACCGCGTCCCTGGTGCAACTGCAGCCGCTCATGTCGGTGGCGCCGGGGCCCGGCCTGTTTTTCTTCGCCGCGGTTGTGGTATTGACCATGCTCGCCGTCGAGTCGTTCGACCCGCGGCTGATCTGGGATCCCATCAGTCGGCAGAGCAACGCTGGAATGGAATTGATGAAACTGGAGGTTTGAGGATTGGGGAATTTGAGGATTGGAGGATTTGAGGATCTGAGGATTTGAGGATCTGAGGATTTGAGGATCTGAGGATTTGAGGATTTGAGGATTTCAAGGATGGGTCCCCTCATCAATCCTCCAATCCTCCAATCCTCAAATCCTCCAATCCTCAAATTCCGCAATGAAAGGCTTGCCATGGCTGAGAGCAACCCACCACTGCCGCACGTTCCCGAGGCGAAAGCGGTCTCCAAGAAACGCACGCGGCTCTCGCTCGTCTGGTTCATTCCCATCGTCGCGGCGGTCGCCGGCGGCTGGGTCGCGGTGACGCGCATCCTCAGCGAGGGACCGAAAATCACCATCGTCTTCCACTCCGCGGAGGGACTCGAAGCGGGCAAAACCAAGATCAGCTACAACGGCGTCGACATCGGTACCGTCATGACCATCCGGCTGTCCGAGGATCACAAACACGTGATCACCAGCGCGCAGATGGCTCCCAAGACGGAAAGCTTCCTGCACGCCGACACGCAGTTCTGGGTCGTACGCCCGCGCATCTCGGGCGCCAACGTCACCGGCTTGGGCACGCTGATCTCCGGAGCATACATCGGCTTGGAGATCGGTCAGTCGCCGGAAAGCAAGCGCGACTTCGTGGCGCTCGAAACGCCGCCGGTGGTCACCGGTGAGGTGCCCGGCCGCTTCTTCATGCTCAAAACCCCTGACCTCGGTTCGCTCGACACCGGTACGCCGATTTTCTTCCGGCGGCTGCAGGTCGGCCAGGTCGCCTCGTACGAGCTCGACAAGGACGGCCGCGCCCTGAGCGTCAAGATATTCGTCAACGCGCCCTACGATCAGTACGTCAACCTCGACACGCGTTTCTGGAATGCAAGCGGGATCGACGTGTCCCTATCCGCGAACGGCCTCAGCGTGCAGACCCAGTCGGTCCTCTCTGTGCTCATCGGCGGCATCGCGTTTGAGACGGCCGTGAGCGATCCGATCAAACCGCCCGCCGCGGCGAACACCGTCTTCACCTTGTTCGACAACCGGGTCGAAGCCTTCAAGTTGCCGGCGCGCAATCCGCAGACCTACGAGCTCCTCTTCAAGCAATCGGTGCGCGGACTCGCGCCCGGCGCGCCCGTGGAGTTCCGGGGAATTACGATCGGTGAAGTCGCGGAGGTCAACGCGCAAATCGACGCCAAGACCTTCGAGTTCTCTGCGCCGGTGATCATCCGCTTGGACGCGCAGCGGCTCGGGGTCCAGGTCCGCGACCTGGCGCCCGGCACGGATTTGGAAAGCATCCGCAGGCAGTTGATCGACACCTTGGTGGCACACGGGGTACGGGCGCAGCTGCAAACGGGGAGCCTGCTGACCGGGGCGTTGTTCGTCGGCTTCGACTTTTTTCCCGACGCGCCCCCGGCGACGGTGGACTGGTCGCAGAATCCGGTCCAGCTGCCGACAATGCCGGGCCAGCTCGAGGCGATCGAGAGCAGCGCCGTTGGCGTCATCAAGAAGCTCAATGAGATCCAGTACAAGCAGATCGGCGACGACTTGCAGAAGGCGCTCGTCGAGCTCAATCAGACGCTGGTCAGCGCGCGTGGCACGTTCGAGAGCGCCACCGGCACACTGGACAGCGGGCGCGGCACGCTGAACAACGCCAACAAGCTGATCGAGCCGAACTCGGTGCTCGGCACCGAGCTCGGCAACACGCTCCAGGAAGTCAGCCAAGCGGCGCGCTCCGTGCGCCTGCTCGCCGATTATCTCGAGCGTCATCCCGAAGCGCTCATTCGTGGCAAGACAGGGGAGGCGAAGTGATGGCCCGCCGGATCACACATGGACTCGCACTCGCGTTGATCGCAGTTGTCGCAACCGGCTGCGCTTCGGCGACCGCGCGCTTCTACACCCTCGACTCCACCGCAACGCCGGACGGCACGCCACCCGCGAGCTACGCCGTCCTGGTCGGGCCGGTGTCCGTGCCCGGCCCGGTCGACCGGCCACAGTTCGTCGTGCAGGTCGCACCCAACCGTGTCGAGCTCGACGAGTTCAACCGCTGGGCCGCGCCGCTAAACGAGAGCATTGCGCGCGCCGTCGCCGGCGATCTCGCCGTCCTGCTCGGCACATCGGATGTCGCCTCCGGGCAGATCGCCAATTTCAATCCAGCCTATCGCGTGACCATCGACGTCCAACGCTTCGACTCGATCCAGGGCGAGGCGGTGGTCATCGACGCGGTGTGGGCGGTGCACGCTCTCAAGGGCGGCGACACGCGCTCCGGACGGACGCTGGCCCGCGAGACCGTGAGCGGCAAGGGATTCGACGCGCTCGCCGCGGCGCACAGCCGCGCACTGACGAAAGTCAGTGCGGATATCGCCGCGGCGATCCGCGCCGCAAACGCCGCGAGTGAGACACCGCCGCCGCAAGCGGAAAAGCCGAAAGCGAAGACGCGCAAGCCGAAGAAGTAAGCCCAACCGCATCTTGGTAGTAGGTTAGCTCAAACCCGACGCATGGCTTCGCGACTCCAGCGCGCAAGTTTGGAGTAGCGAAGCCATGCTTCGCCAATCTCATTTGCCAGCGAAGCGCCGAATTTCAAAGTGACCGAGTATCCGCATCTTCCCGCAGATTCACAAGCTGCGATCGGGTTCGGATCGTTGGTATATCGAGCACATGGTTCGTGGTTACCGGACAATGCTCATCCAATTTTTCAGCTGGTGGCCTCGTGAAAATTCTCTTCGCTGCTGGCCTGGTGGTGGTCACGGTGGTCATCCATGCTGCCGGGTTCGACGCGCTGCTCCGGGCGATTGCGTGGTCGCGCGCCCTCGACCAGTCGGGCTTCCGGCGCGTCACCCGGTGGGTGATCGCCCTGACGTGCTGGCTGATGCTGATCCACTTGCTCGAGATTTCCGTCTGGGGGCTGTTCTATTTCTGGCAGGGCTGCATGCCCGATGCCGAGTCGGCTCTCTATTTTTCCGGAGTTACCTACACGACTGTTGGCTACGGCGATCTCGTGTTGCCCAAGCCGTGGCGGATGCTCGCACCGCTCGAGGCGATGACGGGCATTCTCATGTGCGGCCTCTCGACCGGGCTTTTCTTTGCGCTCGCCAGCCGGTGGATGACCAACTTCGTGAAAAGCAAAACGGCGTCGGAACCCCGCCCGGCGGCGTCATCAATGACGCCCGGAAACAAGAACTGAAACCGCCAGCCGTTCACCTTCTCGCCCGCCGGTGCGGCGGTGTACCAACTCGGCCCGTTCGGCACGGCAGCGAAGCAACTGAAACAGTGGGATCTCAAGCCTTGAGACGCCATCCCCAACCATACGCGCGGAGACATCATGAGAGCTGAAGACAGACAAGAACGTACCGTCGCGGCGTTCGTCCACATGGGGAGATTTACGATGCGCCACATGCTTCTGAGGGGCTTTGCCTGGCAATCAGCGCTGTCCCTCGATACGGCGCGTGAGAAGATCGCGCCTACTCGGGATGAACGGAAATCTGTTTTGAAATCCACACACCCTCCGTTCGTCCCGAGAGTAGCCGCCTTCTCTTGGCGGCGTATCGAGGGGCACGCCTTGAATTGGCGTGCAAAGCCCCTGCGCTCCGACGACAAGAAGTGCGCCCGGCTCAACGCTATCCACCACGTCTTGAGCCTGATTCCGTACAAAAACGTCCCGCGCGAGACAATCAAGCTGCCGAAGCGCTCAATGAAAGGCGCGTACCACGATCGAGCGTCGCTCAAGGGCCGAAAGTTCGTGCCCGAGAAGTATTAATCTCACCACGGCGGCCGTCGTGATCACAAAGGCAGGGGCCGACACCGCCTCAGCCAACGAGAAGAAGGAGGAGGAGGAGATATGCAAAATCAATTGACACGCAAGCTGGTGGTGCGCCGGTGGCGCTCCGTCATCGCGGCCCTGTGCGCGTGCGTCGCCCTCGGCGGCACCGGTGCGCGGGCGTTCGCCGCGCCGACGCTAGACGAGTTGGCGACCGAATTCGGCCTCAGCACGGACGACGTGCAGCGGGTGCGCAGCGGTGAGTTGGTCAACACGACCACGAAGGAGACGTCCGATCGGGAGCTCGCCGTGGTCATGCTGTTTCTCGTCAAAACCCCGGTGCAGAAGCTGGTCGCCTCCCTCAAAGCGGGCCCGAGCTCGCGCAACGATCCGCAGATTCAGTCGGTGACCGAGATCACCACCGCGGGCGCTTTCGCCGAGCCGAAATCGGTCGTGCTCCAACCGGGCGGCGACAAGGAAACGCAGCGCTATCTCAACGCCGAGCCCGGCGACACGTTGAATCTTTCCGTGGCGGAGATCGCCACGTTCGCCGCACTCAAGGCCTCCGGCGCCAAACAGCCGCAAGTCGAAGACGCGGTGCGGCAGCTGCTCCTCGCCCGCTACCAGGCCTATCACGACAAGGGCTTGGCCGGCATTGCGCCCTACGCCCGCGGCAAGGACAAAGCATCGCAGCCGGCAGACGACCTACGGCGTGCGACACAAGCCGCCAAGGGGATCAAGAAATACGCTGCGGCTTTCGATGACGTCCTCATGAACTTTCCGCAGGGCACCCCGGCCGGGCTGAAGCAGCGCTTCTTCTGCATCCGCTACGGAATGGACGGGCGGCCGGTCTTCGCCCTCCGGCATCGCCTCGCGTTGCCGGTCGACGATGCCTACGTGGTCGCCGATCGCGACTTCTACGTGAGCTCCGGGTACAACGACACGCAAGCCGTCGCCGGCCTGCTTCCGGTCGCCGACGGAACCGTGGTCGTGTATGTGGCGCGCACCACCACCGATCAACTCGGCGGCTTCGGCGCATCGGCCAAACAGGCAATCGGCCGCGGCATGATGGCGAAGCAGATCAAGGCGATCTTCGAGAAGGCCCGGGCCGGCCTCAAGGACAAGTGACGCGTCAGCCTGAACGTGAGGAGCGAGGAGGCCGAGGATGGGGCACGGCGCCTACGACTTTCGGGGCGCCGTGCCTTCCGCCTCGAGCACGACTGGCTCCGCGAAGCGGTCCGGGTGCTCGAGCGGCCGGACGGGGGCGACGAGGCGCGGGTCCACATCGGGGCGCGTGAGTCCGAGACGCTTGTAAACAATTGCCGCCCATTCCGAGCAGAACACGTGGTGCTCGGCATCCACGAGGCGCTTGTGCGTGCGGGCGCGCTCGAGGACGTGATTCACGTAGTGCGCCAGCCGATCTTCGGCGCGATCGAACCGGTCGCGCGTCGTGCACAATGCTGGGAAGGCAACCGCGAACACATCGAGGAGGTTCGCCGTGTATGGAGCGTGTCCGTACTCCTCGTGTAACGCCAGGAGATGTTTGCGCGTCTCATCAATCGGCGGCCGCTCGCCGCGGAAGGCGGACCATGCCACCTTGCCACCACCCACCGAATACCCGGGGATGACGAGCTCCAAATCGCGGATCTGCACGCCGAAGCGTAGGCCTTTGGTCTCGGCATCGGGCACTTTGTCCGTAAAGTGAGCCCAGAAGCCGGCGGGTGCGCTCAGGGTGGATTCCCAGACGTAGATCCTGCCCGGCTCCAGGAACGGCAAGTCGAGCGCCTCGCGCGTGATCGCAACGCCGGCGTGCGAGAAGTCGCCATGGCCAAATTTTTTGGCTTCGACGAAACAGATCGCGTGACTCACGGGATCTGTGCCGTGGAAGAGGATCAGATCCAGCGGTTGGATCGGCGCATCGCGAAGAGTCGCCATGGTCAGACATTGCCATGGACGTTTGCTGGATTTCAACCCTGGGGGCTCGGCTGGGTGCACGACAGGAAAGTGAGAAGCAACGCTATATGGGGAAACCCTTTGTAGAACACAGCCTTCTTGGCAGGAGTCTTTGGGCATTCCATACTGTAAGGCGGCTGGCTCCTTCCCGTTCGCCCCGAGGAGCCCCCATCTTTTCAGGGGGCGTATCGAGGGGCTCAGAGCTGGTGTCGACGCTGGCGATAGGCTGCCCAGTCCTTCTTCTTCGCGGCCCTGCCCAGCCCGGCGAAGTCGCCGCTGGCCAATGCTTGCTTCTTCGCTCGGCTCCAATTCGTGATCTGCAACTCCGCTGCTAAGACCTCTGCGCGGGTGGCAAACTCCTGCGACCAGACCACTGCAGCGGTTGACGGGTTTGAGTATACGCACACGTGGACCACCCGTTTACGAATCGTTCGACTACAACACATCAGCCTGCAGCTTCGAGGCCCTCATGCTCAGGCGCGCCGGCGTCCAGTGCCGCGACCCTGCGGGCATAGAGCTCGATCCCGGGCGCGGCACTTAGGCCGTGGGCAAAGATGCTGACGAGTACCGTCATCGCCACGCACACCTGGATCGTTGACTCTCCGGGTAGATGCGCTTGCTGCTCCAGATAGACCAGCCCGAGGACGATCGACGCCAGCCCCCGCGGGCCAAACCATCCCATGAACAGCACCGTGGCCCGGCTCAGGCGCGTGCCGATCAGTGCAATGGCCACCGGGAGCATCCGCACCACCGTCAGGCTGACGACGGCATACAAGACCGCCGCCTGGCTGACTTGCTGCCACCCTCGGGCGACCAGCATGCCGAAGAGGAAGAACACGACGAAGGCGAGCAGTTGTCCCCATTCTTCGGTGAACTCGACGCTGTGCTTACCAGCCTCGTGAAAACCCACCTGGACCGCCAGGCCGGCGACGAACGCGGCGATGAACATGCTCGCGCCGATGGGTTCGGACGCCATCACGCACAGCAACGGCAGCGCCACCAGCGCGAGCTGCTGGAGCGATTCCGCCATCCACTCCTTCCGGCGAGCCAAGCCCAGGAGCCCGCCTCCGACGAGGCCAATCCCCAGACCAACCAGCGCGCCGAAACCAAGCTGCTCGACAACGAATTGCGCCAAGGCCGCATGGGGGCTTTGATCGCGTGCCTGGGTCAGGGCGATGAAGAACATCAAGAACGGCACCGAGAGGCCATCGTTGAGACCGGCTTCCACGTTGAGCGCCTCGCGAATGCGCAGCGGCACCCGCGGGCTGCTCACGATCACCTGTCCGAGTCCGGCGTCGGTCGGCGCGAGGATGGCGGCTAGGATGCCCGCTTCCCAGAGCGATAGCTGGGGAAACACCACCAGCGCAGCGAGAGCTCCGAGCACAATGGTCAGCAACATGCCTATGCTCAATAGCCTGATGGGCAAGTTGCGAACGCTCCGCAAGATCTGGAGATCGGTGCGACTGGCATCGGTGAACAGGATCAACACCAGTCCAACCTCAGCGAGCCGGCGGAAAACGGAACGTTCAAACTCCGGTAGTCCCAGGACGAGGAATATCAAAAACCCCGCAGCGGTGAACACGATGGGAGCGGTAAGGGCCGTCCGCTCCAGGCGCTGCGAGACCAGGCTGTAGAGGAAGACCAGCGAGATGAAGGCGGCAATCAGGATCATGGAGGCTCATCTTCCTTTTCGACTCGGTTGTGTGTCGGCGGCAAATCCGCAGGCCATGACCGCAGTGCGCCGCCGCACTCGGCTGGCGACGCTGTTTTCACACGCCGGGAGACCGCTCACCGCAGAGACGCGGAGGCGCGGAGGATCTACATTCGAGAGGAGAGAGCTCCCTGAATAAAAGCCCATCGACAATGACCTTTGCCACTTTGATCTCCGCATTGGTTTAGCGTCTTCGCGCCTTTGCGGTGAGATCTTTTGTCTCATTGAGGTTAAGGTTGATAAGCTGCACAACCGGCCAGCGGTTGAAACCGCGCCTACGAGACACCCGAAGTCCGCCTGCGCGGACTGGCTGATGTTCCCGCTGTTTTGCCCAGTGGACGACAGTCGCCGCAGGGCGACTTGGTGCCCTTCGTAGCCGCGAATTCATTCGCCAGGCGGGGTTGGGCCTTAACTCACTGGCATGGCGATTGGGCTGAAGCCTGCACCAGCGGGTCAGTCAGACTTGTATCAGTCGACGCGCACCACCGGTGCCGGCTTCCACTCACCGTCGAGCGCCGCCGCCTTTGGCCAGTAGAGACGCATCACCAGATAGATCGGACCATCCGGCGCCGGCAGCCAGTTGGCTTCCTTGTCCTTGCCGGGCGAATCCTTCTGCACGTAGATCGTCAATGAGCCGTCGCGGTTCTTCTTCAACCCGGGCAGCATCGGCGAGTTGATCAGGTAGCGATTGATCGGGTTGTCGATCAGCAGCTGCGTCTTGCCGTCGTACATGGTCACCGACCAGAAGGCATTCACCGGCGGATACTGCCCCGCGGGGAAGGTGATCGCGTAGCGGTGCTTGCTGCCGTCGAGCGTGTCTCCCTTGTTGTCGGTCCGGGTCATGGGATACAGCGCCTCGACCGCATCGTTGCCGAAGATGCCGGCGAGCGCCGCCGCGGCGCGCAACGTGTAGTCACCATCGTAGAAGGCACGGTCCCCGAACGCCGACCCGACCCGCCAGCCATTGACCTCTTTGCCGATGGTCTCGCGCTTCTGCTGGATCTTCTCGAACGCATCCTTGATCCCCCCGCCGACGGCAACCTTGTCCTCCAGCGGCAGCTGCTCGAAGTCGAAGCGCCTGCCGGGGGCGACGTCGATCTCGGCGAAACGCTGGCGGACGTGCGTTTCGGCGGGCACCGTCGGACAGAACTGCAACAGGAAATTGAGATACGCAAACGCGTCGCTCTTGAACGCGTCATCCTTGAAGGCCGGCCATTTGGGATCCGGCGCGCCAACCGGCGCCGGTTGGCCGAGGAACTGCGAGAGGGGTTGCGCCGTGTAACCCGCCTGGATCTTCTTCACGTTGTCGAGGTCGGCGGGGTTGAGGAGTTGCGTGCGATAAATCGCCATGCCGAATTCCGTCTCGAGCGGAAAGACCTTGGCGACACCGGCCGGCGTCGCGCCCTTCCAACCCGGGCCGCTCACCATGTAGCAGCCGGCGCCGTTACCGGTGGCGCGGCTGCCGATGTAGCCGACGTTGAAGGTGTACATGTCGATCAGCTGCACCGAGTAGTAGCGGCCTTTCTCCACCTCGGGAACGCAGAGGACCAGCGGCTCGGCCCGCAGGTCCATCTCGAGCAAGGAGTACGGCGTGTCACTGTTGGGCGTGACGATGGCCGTGTCCTTCGGCGTGAACACGCGCGCCTCGCTGGCGATCTGGTTGAACGGCGCCTTGTACTGCCCCGACTGCTTGTCGACGCTGAATTGATACAGCGCCTTGTAGTTGCCGAGCATCGGAAAGGCATAGATGTACGCCGACTCGGCGATGTCCTTGGTCTCGAAGACGCCAGGCCCGCCGTTCTTGTGGCCGGCGCAGCCGGCAGCGACCGTGATGATCCCCAACGCGAGAAACAGTCGTTTCATCGTATGCGCTCCTTCCGTGATCCCCTGCCTGACGCTCGTCCAGTGACGTCACAGCAGCAGCTGCAGCCGGAAGCCGAGGACAACGTCGTTATCGATGAATGCGCGGTTGATCCGCGTTCCGCCGAGCGGGCCTTGGCTCAGGCTGATTTGCTGTTTCTGCATCGGCCCGATGACCTGGACATCGGGCGTAATCAGCATCCATGGCGTCAGCGCCAGATTGTAGTACGCCTCGAAACCCCACTCATCCCGGAAGAAAGACTGGGTCACGCGCGGCAGCTGGAGGGTCAGGTTCCTGTTGCTGCTGTAGTAGTACCCGATGCCGCACTGATCGAAAGCGCGCCCGGGGATGAGGCCTTTGCCGCCAAAGCCGGCGCTGTAAAAATATTGCAGCGGAATCGGGTCACCCTCGCCCGCACCGAAGCGTCCGAAGAGGCCCACGCCTCGATCCACACCCTCCTCCGGCTGGTACAGATACTGGTCGAAGTTGTAGTACACGGCCCAAGTGCCATCGTGCTTGGCCAACGCTTGGTTGTCGATGATGAAGCCCAGACGCTGATCCAGCGATGTGTACGCCTTGTTCGAATACGCCGCGCCAACCACCTGATGTCCGGTCAGCCCGAAGAAGCCGGTACGCACCCGGCCGGACGCGGCATAGATGGGTCCTGACGTTTCATCGAACCCGTCCGTAGTGGCCTTGCCGCTCGCTGAGAGCGCGTTGAAAACAATGACCGCCTGGTCGGGGTCTGCCGTCGGCAGGATGATCGTCCCCACACCCAAGGTCGAGTAGGGGATGAACAGGAGGATCGGATTGATATTGAAACTGACGTTAAAGAATTGAGTCGCGCCCTTGCCGTGTGCAAACTCGTTCATGTCGCCGTTGGTGACGGTTTGGAGCTTGCCGAGTATCACGCCGGCGTAGCGCGAGAAGAATTGGGCGAACGACAAGTCCGGCAGGCCGACGTTGTTGCCGCTCGGCAGCGGGAAGAGTTGGTTGGTATTCACCGGCGCGAGCGAGCCGGTCTTTGCATTGACCGAGTCGGTCCAATTGCCTTCGAGCTCGGCGGTCAGGAATCCCCCCGGCCACAATCCGAGCTTGCCGGTATCCAGGTGGGCGGTGAGGTCACCGCGTCCGCCGTATTCCCAGGCGCCGTTCTTTCCACCGTCGACGACGCCCTGCGTAATCTGGGTTATGCTGGAGTCGAAGGTAACCCCTTTCGCCGCCAATTCGTCGCGGCTGCCGCCCCAATCGCCGGTCAGCGTCGAGCGCGTCAGGAAATCCCCCGAGTACGACGGCGAAGCAGCCGCTTCCGCCGCCCACCCCTGCTTGGACGCAACCACTCCAACCAACACCACCAGACTCGCAATTGTCCATCGCCGCATCATCGTACCCCGCTCCTCCTTCATCGTTGCTGTTGATCCACACTCCCCGCCAAGCCCCGGCTCGGCACACGTTTTCTAGCACAAAAGGTCATAACGCGATCAATCACCTCATCAAAAAAAAGGAATCACGAAAACACGAAAGCGGGAAAGCACGAAAAGCAACAGGGCGCTCTCCGCTTTGGTGATCTCAAGATTTCGTGATTTCGAGCTTTCGTGCTTTCGTGATTCTCCGATGGCGGGACACTCGTCGACAGGCGCGCGGATCGGGCTGGTGCTCGGCGCCGGTGGTCCGGTGGCGCACGCGTTTCACTGTGGAATTCTGCACGGTTTGGCCGAAGCCACGGGTTGGGATCCGCGCACCGCCGCGCTCGTCGTCGGCACCTCCGCCGGAGCGCAAGTCGCGGCGCTGTTGCGCGCCGGCATCAGCGCGGCCGATCTGGCCGGGCGCGCAACCGGCGCGGCGCTGTCCCCCGCGGGCGCGGCGCTGGCGCAGCACTACGTGCGTCCGAACCACAGCGAGCCACACCCGGATCACCCGTGGCGCCTGCGGCCGGCGGCTCCAGGCTACCTTGTGCGCGCCATCACGCGGCCATGGCGGGTGCGGCTGGATGCACTGATCGCGGCGGCCCTGCCGAGCGGACGGGTATCGCTGCAGTCGCAAGCCGACGGCTTCGGCCGCCTGTTCGGCGACGCGTGGCCGAGCGAACCGCTGTGGATTCCGTCGCTGTGCATCGATACCGGCGAGTTGGTGATCTTCGGCCGCGCCGGCGCCCCGCACATCGATGTCGGCACCGCCGTGATCGCCTCGGGCGCCGTCCCCGCCCTGTGCATTCCCGTCGACGTGCAGGACAAGCGCTACGTCGACGGCGGGCTGCTCTCACCCACCAATGCCACCGTGCTCGAGAACACCGCACTCGACCTGGTACTCATCAGCGCGCCGCTGTCGTGCATGGCACCGCTGCGCTTCCTGCTGCGTCGCGAGCTGCGACAGCTGCGCCGCAACGGCATCGTGGCAGTCGCGATCGAGCCCTCGCTCCCTGTACGGAAAATCATCGGCTGGAACGTGATGGACACCGAGCGCGCCCCGGCGGTGACCCATGCGGCGCGCGAGTCGGTGGCGGAGATGTTGCGGCAGCCCGCGCTGCGCGACGCACTCCGGCGGCTGGGCGCGTAAAACAAGCCCTTGTGCCTGGCGGCTGAAGCCGCGGCACAGCTTGGAGCAACTGTCAGAGAAGACTCGCCCGTTTGCACGCCGCGGGGATTGTCTTCCGCCGAGTGATCACGGTACAGTCCCGCGTCCGCGTTCCCGCCGAGCAGCTGGGGGCGCAACGGGGGTTCATCGTGTGCAGCATTTCCGGGCCTGTAAAGGCAAAAGGAGGGGAATCATGAGACTGCGGCACCTGCTATATGCGGCGACACTGGCGGCGCTCACACTCACCGCGGCCTGCGGGGCGAAGGTGGCCAGCACGCCGGCGGTTCCGCCGGACGCGCTCGCCGACGCGCGCTTCTACACCGGATCGCTCGGCAATGAAGGCGTCTTCGTGGGCAAGCTCATCCGCGAAAAGGAAGGCCACAAGTACGCCCTGCTCATTGCCGGAGATCCGGACATCCATCCGCTCCTCCCCGGGGATGCCGCGGTGATGAAGCAGCTGAAGGCCACGCCCCACGGCACCGCCGTGTCGATCAGCGGCAAGCTGTTTCCGGATCTGGGAGTGATCGTGGTGAGCGGCGTGACCGCGAAACAATAGGGCCTGCGAGCCCTGCGGGCGGCGTCTGGCCCGCTCCCCGTTGGGTCGCTGCGGGCTTCCAAGTCCGACACTCCGCCTACGACGCCATGACGCCTCATTCGCTCTGCCGCAACGCGGAAAGCGCTTCGAGGTTGCGACGCGCCGCGGCGTGGTGTGGATCGATCTGCAGCGCGGCGCGATATTGAGCGGCCGCCTCGTTGAGGCGTCCCTCCGCCCGCAGTGCGCTCCCGAGGTTGTTGAGTGCCTCCGCATACCGCGGCTGTGCGGCGATGGCGCGCTGGAATTCCGTGATGGCGTCATCGAGTCTGCTGTCACGCGCCAACGCAACGCCAAGGTTGTTGTGTGTCTCCGCATCCGTGGGGTCGACCCGCAACGCATCGCGGTACTGCGCAATGGCCTCCTCGCGATCGCCGTGTTTCATCAACGCGTTGCCGAGCGCCGCGTGCGCCTCGGCGTTGTCCGGCTCGAGCTGCAGTGCGCGCGCATAGTGTTGCATCGCGGCTTCCAGCTCTCCTTGCAACGCCAGCGCCACCCCGAGGTTGAGATGCGCGTCGGGATACAGAGGGTTGAGCCGCAACGTTTCGTTGTACTGCGCCACGGCCGCATCGAGCTTGCCCTGCTGGGCCAGCACATTCCCCATGTTGTAGTGCGTGACCGCCTGCACGGTCGCCGTGGTAACCAGCGGCCAGTTTGCCAGGATGGCGATGCCGAGCGCTACTGCCGCGGCCGGCACCAGGCGCCGCCACTGCCGTGTACGCACGACGCGGAAGCCATCGACCACAGCGGCCGCGGCGAACAGCAGCAGCAACGGCAGCAACGGATGACGGTAGCGCGCCATGACGAACGTGGCGACGACGGTGAGCGCATAGACGACCGCCAATGTCAGCACGACAACGGCGCCGCGCCGCAGCGGCCAGCTGAGCACGATACCCGCTGCGGCCAGGGGCACCAGCATGCCAAAGTTCAAAAGCGGGTTGAGCGCCGCCAACACCGGGGACCACTCGGCATAGGTGTATTGATCCTCGGCATCGCCAATCTCGACGCGGTTGATCAACAAGGCAGCCTTGCGCACCATCAAGGCGAGCCAACGCCCGGGTTGCTCCGTGACGAAGGCGGCGGCCCGCTGCGCCCAGTACTGCGATACCTCGCCGGCGGTGAGAGAGTGGCCGACCGCGTGCTCGGCGATCTCGGTGGCGTCGATTTGCTCGAACGCCGCATCGCCACGCCCCGGACGCAATGGGGCAGTCATACCGTTGGCCGATGGGTTGTTGCCGATGTAGACGTTCGGCCCGAATTGCGCCGTCGTGAGGTGGAGCTCGCCGGCGACCAGATAGTTGCGCAGCGCCACCGGCAAAAGGACCAGGGTCACGCCGAGCGCGAAGGCCACCGCCGCACGCGCGCCGCCGGGGAGTCGGCGCGTCCGGCCGATGGGCACGAGGAGCCCGATGAGGAGCAACGGGATGAACACGAGCGCATTCTCGCGCGTGAGCGCGAGACCACCCAAGGTAACGCCGACCAGCATCCACCAGCGCGAGCGCGGCATGTCCATAGCGGTCGCGAGCGCCGCCAGCAGCGCACACAGCAGCAGTGTATCGAGCACCGATTTCTGAATCAGCCCGTCGGCAAAGACGGCGCTGGGCCAGATGGCCAGGCCGATGGCCGCGACGGCACCAACCGGCAGCGAGAACCAGCGGCGGCCGGCAATGCCGAGCAGCACACAGGCGATCGCGCCCAGGAGCGCTTGGAGCACGCGCACGATGAGCAAATCGCGGCCGACACTGGCGTACAGCGTCCCCAGCACGTACGGATACAGCGGCGCCTGGTAAAACACCGCGTGCCCCATCCACTCCCCGGCCGCGATGCGCTGCGCCCACGCATCATAGGCAAAGGCATCGCTCACCGGCTGATCGAACAACAGGCTCGAACGGATCGCCCACACGTGCAGCAGGCGCACGACCGCCGCCAAGGTCATGACACCAGCCCATAAGCGCCAGTGTTGCGCGCCGTGCTTCGCTACGTCGCGCCGCGGCGCCGCTGATTGCTTTGCTGCCATCGCTCAATTTCGCGGGGTTCGGGTCGAATCGCTGGTGATCGCACGTCGGAGGCTACTTACCACTGCGGAGAGGTATTTCTAAGCGTGAGCCGGCCGTGTCTCGCGCGTTGCGATCTGCGTTCCTGCCACCGAGATGAAGCCGATGCCAGCGGGAGAGAGTGACCTCAATTCTTCGCAAGACGAATGTCTCCGCACCGACTGCGCGTTCCGCGCCATTCGAGGCTGCGCGATGTTTTCATTTGCAGCGGCGTTCATCTAGAAACGGAGCAGATGGAGGTTGGCCGTCGTGGTGATTGAGAAACTCTTGCCGCTGCTCGGATCGTTTCGGGATCAGGTCGTCCTCGTCACCGGCGCCTCGAGCGGCATCGGCCGGGAGACGGCGCTGACCTTTGCACGCCACGGGGCGTCGGTGGCCCTGGCGGCGCGGCGGCGCGACGCGCTCGAAGAGACGGCGGCAGCGATCGTGGAAGCCGGGGGACGGGCGCTCGTCGTCCCAACCGATGTGACCGATGCACGCGAGACGCGCGCCGCCATCGCCACAGTCCGCCGAAAATGGAAGCGGGTGGACATCCTCGTCAACAGTGCGGGCATCCTGCGGCCCGCGGCTGTCGCCGAGCTCAAGGCTGAAGACCTCGACGCGATGCTGCGCGTGAATCTCTTCGGTTCGCTTTTCATGATGCAAGCGGTGCTGCCGGCCATGCGCAAACAGGGTACGGGCAGCATCATCAACGTCGCTTCGCTGGCGGGGCGCCGTGGCATCTCGCCCCTGGGTGGATATTGCGCAACCAAGTTTGCGCTCGTCGGGCTCACCGAGGCGCTCCGCACCGAACCCGAAGCCAAGGGGATACACATTGGGCTGGTGCTCCCCGGCGTGGTCGATACACCGATGGCTCAACATTTCCGTCAGGACAGTCGGATGCCCAATTGGCCATCGAGCCTGGATATGCCGTCCGAGTGGGTGGTCGCGGCCATTCTACTGGCTGTGCGTTTCGGCCTGCGGGAAATCTCGGTTCCACCGGGAGCGGCAACGCTGGAAATCATCGGTGAGCTGGCACCGGCGATCAGCGACGCCCTGATCCGCTGGACCTCCGCCGCCGGCCAGCTGATCTCACGCGGTTCAAAGCCGCGCTCGACACGATCTCGGAAGTGAGCCAGGGCCGCGACGACGACAGCTAACGTTGATGTGACTCAAGAGAGGCTCACGCGGAGCCGCAGAGGACGCGGAGACGCTACCGCTCCACTTCCCATGCCCTGCGCGTGAGTCAAATCCTGGCGACGGCAGCCCCCAGCGACCAACGGGAGCGGTCCATAGAAGAGACGCGGGCCGCAGGCCCTAGTTTTCGATGAAGGTGACTTTGCCGGTGGCGACGTCGTAGAGTCCGCCGACCAGGCCCACCTTCCCCTCGTCGAGATACTTCCGGAGGTACGGGCTTTTCTCGCGGATCTCACGCACCACCAGGCGCACATTCATTTCGGCCACGTGGGTGACGCACGCTTCATCTTTCGCGTTGTCGCACCCCGCGGCGGCGACGGCCGGGTGGATCTTCTCCAGCAAGCCGGTGAGGTTGCCGAGTTGGACGCCGTCGAGGGCTCCTTTGATGGCGCCACAACTCGTGTGTCCGAGCACGACGATGAGCTTGGAGCCCACCTTGACGGCGTATTCGAGGCTGCCGAGTTCGTCATCGTTCAAGACGTTCCCCGCGACGCGCACGCCGAACACGTCGCCAATCCCCTGGTCGAAGACGATTTCAATAGGTGCCCGCGAATCCATGCAGCCGAGCACCGCGGCGAACGGGAACTGTCCGGACGCCGTGGCGATGACCTTCGCCGACCAATCGCGTCGCTTCGTGGCATTGGCCACAAAACGGCGGTTGCCGTCCTTGAGCCGTTCGAGTGCCGCGGCCGGCGTCATCGCGGCTTGAGATTTCTGCGTCTGGATCTCCGGCTTCGCCGGCGCCGCAGCGTCTTCGGCAGCCAGCACGGCCGGCAGAGTGACTAAGCAGAGACCGATTGCAATGATGGTGCGCTTCATAAGCTTCTCCCTTCGTGACGTTGAGCAGACCGGGTGTCGCGTCCTCTATCAGAAAACCACAAAAGCAGGAAAACTCTAAATCTCTCAACGCCCGGATGACAAGCGATTCTCGCACAGCGACGCAGAGGCGCAGCGAAGAGATCGTCGATCGGAATTCGAAGCGACACTGTTCGAAGCCTTTTTGAAGGAGAGCAGCGAGGAGCGCATGGTGAGCGGAACCGCAGCATCTCTGGGGCCTCTGCGCGAGATTACGTCTTTGATCAGTCATCCGGTGCGCCGCGCAGAATCAGATAACCAGCCAGTGCCGACAGCAGCGATCCGGCCAGGACGCCGAGCCGCAGTGGGGCGGCGAACGCCGGATCCTCGAAGGCCAGGGTGCCGATGAAGAGGCTCATGGTGAAACCAATGCCGGCACAGATCGAAACCCCGAGGAGCTTGAGCCAGGTGCCACCCACCGGCATGCGCGCGACGCCGGCGCCGATCAACAGCGCCGCGACGCCGAATACGCCCAGCAGCTTGCCGAGAAACAGCCCGCCGGCAATACCCAGGGGGACGGCCTCGAACAGCTTGGCGAACGCCATGCCTTCGAATGACACGCCAGCATTGGCGAAAGCGAAGATCGGCAAGATGCCGTAGGCGACCCACGGGTGAAGAGTATGCTCCAGACGGCGCAGCGGTGGCTCCTCGGCTGCGTCGCCACCGCCCGCGAGCGGAATGAACAACCCCAACACGACGCCGGCGAGTGTCGCATGCACGCCCGATTTCAAGACGCATACCCAGAGCACGATGCCGGTCAGTATGTAGGGCCAGAGTTGCCGGCGACCGGTACGGTTCAACAACAACAACACCAGGACGCACAATGCCCCGAGCGCCAGCGAGAGGAGCGACAGATCGCTGGAATAAAAGACCGCGATCACCACGATAGCGCCGAGGTCATCGACCACCGCCAGCGTGGTGAGAAAGAGCTTCAGGCCCAACGGTACGCGCGGGCCGAGCGCCGCCAACACCCCGAGGGAAAAGGCGATGTCGGTTGCCGCCGGAATGGCCCAGCCGCGCAGCGCATAGGCGTCGGCGCGGTTGAGCGCCACATAGATGACCGCCGGAGCAATCATGCCGCCGATCGCCGCCGCCGCCGGCAAGACGATTTGCGCCGGCTGCGACAACTCGCCCTCGACGACCTCGCGCTTGAGCTCCAGGCCGACGAGCAGGAAGAAAATCGCCATCAACCCGTCGTTGATCCACAGCAGCAAGGGTTTGCTCAACGCCAGCGCGCCCACCCCGACCGTCAACTTGGTTGCGAACACACGCTCGACGGCGAGCCCGATCGGGGTGTTGGCAAGGACGATGGCCGCCGCAGCCGCCATGGCCAGCAGCGCGCCGGCCGCGGATTCCAGCCGCAGAAACGCGGCGAGCATGTTGCGTATCAAGGCGCGTCCTCCAATGTGGCGGTAGCGGTAACATGAAGCGTGATGGGGGGAAAGGAATGCGTGCGGTTGCAAAGAGGAAGCACGAAAGTTCGAAAGCCCGAAAAGGGGAAGGTTCGGGTACCACCTCCCCCCTACCCGCCTTGACGCACCCCTTCATCGCGCGCTAAGTCGGGCACCGCGGTCGACGGACGAAAGGACTACAGATCCATGGACGCACGAGACGTACTGAAGAGCATTCCCTCTTTTCGCGACGCCAGCCCGGAGGATCTCGCGGCGCTCGCCGCCGTTGCCGAACACAAGTCGTACATGGTCGAGGAGTACGTGTATCGCACCGGCGACGTCCCCGACGCGTTTTTCGTCATCGAGTCGGGCACCATCGACGTCGTCATCAAAGACAAGGATCATCCGGTTGCCAGCGTCGGGGCCTGTCAGTCACTCGGTGAGATGGCCTTCTTCGAACGCGATAAGCGCATCGCGACAGCGATGACGCGTGAACCCACCCGCGTCCTGCGTCTGCCGTTCGACAAAGTCGACGAGGTCTTCGCGGCACACCCGCAGCTGGCGACAGCCTTTTATCATCGCGCCTGCGTGTTCTTCGCGCGGTTGCTGCGGACGTTGGCGCCGGATGTGAACCGGCGGTATCTCTGACGGCACTCGGGGACTTCGGCGACGCCAGCGCCGCCACGACCCGCGAACTCATCCCCCGTTAAACATTATCCCCGGCGGTATCACCGCGCCCCGGCTCCACCTTGCCAACTTGTCCCCAGCGCCAGTCGCGGATCTCCGGCATGTCGTCGCCGTACTTGGCGATGTATTGCTTGTGCTCCAGCAGCTTGTCGCGCAGCGCTTGCTTGGCGTAGGCCGCCCGTGTGGCCAGCTTCGGCACCCGGTCGATGACGTCGTTGACCAGAGAGAAACGGTCGAGGGTATTGAGCACGACCATGTCGAAGGGCGTCGTCGTCGTGCCTTCTTCGATATAGCCGCGCACGTGCAGGTTGGTGTGTCCCACCCTGCGGTAAGTGAGGCGGTGGATCAGCCAGGGATAGCCGTGGAAGGCGAAGATCACGGGCTTGTCGGTGGTGAACAGCGCGTCGAAGTCGCGATCCGGCAAGCCGTGCGGGTGCTCGCTGGGCGATTGCAGCTTCATCAGGTTGACCACGTTGATGACGCGCACCTTGAGCTCGGGAACGTGTACGCGTAGCAAGTCGACGGCGGCCAACGTTTCCAGCGTCGGCACGTCGCCGCAGCACGCCATCACCACGTCAGGCTCGCTGCCTTTGTCGTTGGAGGCCCACTCCCAGATGCTGATCCCCGCCGTGCAGTGCTGGATCGCCTCCTCCATGTTCAGCCATTGCGGCGCCGGCTGCTTGCCGGCGACGACGACGTTGACGTAGTTGCGGCTGCGCAGGCAGTGGTCGGTGATGGACAGCAGGCAGTTGGCGTCCGGCGGCAGGTAGACGCGAATGATCGCCGACTTTTTGTTGACCACGTGATCGATGAAGCCGGGGTCCTGATGCGAAAAGCCGTTGTGGTCCTGTCGCCACACGTGTGAGCTGAGCAGATAGTTGAGCGACGCGATCGGCCGCCGCCAGGGAATGTCGTTGCACACCTTCAACCACTTGGCGTGCTGGTTGAACATCGAGTCGATGATGTGGATGAACGCCTCGTAGCAGCTGAAGAAGCCGTGGCGGCCGGTGAGCAGGTAGCCCTCCAGCCAGCCCTGACACTGATGCTCGCTGAGCACTTCCATCACCCGTCCGTCCGGCGCCAGATGATCGTCCTCGGGATAAATCTCGGCGACGTAGCAGCGCTTGGTGACGTCGAGGACATCTTGCCAGCGGTTGGAGTTGTTCTCGTCGGGACTGAAAATGCGAAAATTCCGACTCTCCAGATTGCATTGCATCACATCGCGCAGGAACTCGCCCTGCACGCGCGTCGCTTCCGCCATGGCAGCGCCCGCTCGGTGGCGTCCACGGCATAATCACGGAAATCGGGCATGCGCAGGTCTTTGAGCAGCAGCCCGCCGTTGGCGTGCGGGTTGGCACTCATGCGTCGCGTCCCGTGCGGCGCCAGCGCGGCGAGCTCCGACTGCAGCGTGCCGGCGGCGTCGAACAGCTCCTTGGGACGGTAGCTTTTCATCCACCGTTCGAGGATCTCGACGTGCTCGGGCTTGTCCATGTCGCTCATCGGGACTTGATGGCTGCGCCAATAGTCCTCGCACTTCTTGCCGTCGATCTGCGCCGGACAGGTCCAGCCCTTGGGCGTGCGCAGGACGATCATCGGCCAGGCGGGGCGGCCCTGGAACCCTTTGGTGCGTGCGACATTCCAGATCTGCTTGATCTCGGCGACCGCGGTGTCGAGCGCCGCCGCCATTTGCTGGTGCACACGCACCGGCTCATGGCCCTCGACGAAGTAGGGTGTGTATCCGTAGCCCTCGAGCAACTTGCGCAACTCGTCTTGCGGGATGCGCGCCAGGTAGCAGGGGTTGGCGATCTTGTAGCCGTTCAGGTGCAGGATCGGCAGCACACAGCCGTCGCGCACGGGGTTGAGGAATTTGTTGGAATGCCAGCCGGTCGCCAGCGGGCCGGTCTCGGCCTCGCCGTCGCCGACCACGCAGGCGACGATGAGATCCGGATTGTCGAAGGCCGCGCCGAAGGCATGCGATAGCGAATAGCCGAGTTCCCCACCCTCGTGAATGGAGCCGGGAGTCTCCGGAGCGACGTGGCTGGGGATGCCGCCGGGGAAGCTGAACTGCTTGAACAGCCGCTGCATCCCGGCCTCGTCCTGCGAGATGTTCGAGTACACCTCGCTGTAGGTCCCTTCCAGATAGGCGTTGGCAACGATACCCGGCCCGCCGTGTCCGGGGCCGATCACATAGATGATGTTCAGGTCATGCTCCTTGATGACCCGGTTGAGATGGACGTAGATGAAGTTCAGGCCCGGCGTCGTCCCCCAGTGGCCCAGCAAGCGCGGCTTGATGTGCTCGCGACGCAACGGCTGTTTGAGAAGCGGGTTGTCGAAGAGATAGATCTGGCCGACCGACAAATAGTTCGCCGCCCGCCAATAGCCGTCCATCTTACGCAGCACGTCCGAGGACAGCGGACCCGTCGTCGCGGCTTCGGCAACCTGTTTGGCGCGTCCGTGGTCGCGTGGTTTCGAAGTCTGACGCCTCTTCATGATCCCACCTCCTGAATTATCAGGGAGCCCATTTCCTATTTCGTGCTTTCGCCCTTTCGTGCGGCAGGTACACTTCTATGTTACCCTTGTTCTAGCATACTCACCGCCTGCATGTTGGTGGCACACCTTGGGAGAATGCCGGCATGGGCGCAGTGATCGATCTCACCTCAATGGCGGAGGCAACACCCTGCTGGTGCGGCTGCAGTGAGTGCGGAGCGGGGGCTGGAGTAGGAGGAAGTCAAAAGGCAAAGCGCCAAATGCAAAAGTCAACACGAAGAACGCTTTCGCCTTTTGACTTCCTCCTTCGACTTGCTCCGCAGCCACGCATCGGAAGCAAGTGCCGCACGACACTAACGTTCTCAGAGAAATCAAATGCCTTCGTCCGCGGACACCCAGGCTCCCAACAGCGTGTATGCCACTGCCAGCACTACCGGCCCGATGAAGAGCCCAATGACGCCGAAGGCAATCAACCCGCCGACTACGCCCGTGAAGATCAGCAGCAGCGGCAGATCGGCGCCACGCTTGATCAACAGCGGCCGGAGAAAGTTATCGAAGGTCGTGCAGAACACCGCCCACACGAGGAAGACCGTTCCCCACACGGCGCCGTCCTTCGTGTAGACCCAGATCACGGCCCCGAGCAGAACCGGGCCGGCGCCGATCTGCGCCACGGCCAGGATGAAGATCAGCGCCGTCAGAATCATCGCAAAGGGAACATCCGCAATCATCAACCCGATCCCCGCGAGGGCCGCCTGGGCAATGGCGGTGACGATCACACCCAGGGCAACACCCCGAATCGCTTGGGCGGCAAGGTGGGCCGCGTTCTCCCCTTGTGTGCCGGCGAGGCGCCGGGCAAAGCGGTCGGTCGCCGCCGCCGCCGATTCGCCGTTGGCGTAGAGGATCGCCGCGATGATGACCGTGAGAAGAAACTGGACAAGTAACATCCCGATGTTGCCAACCTGACTCACAAACCCGAGAACGAACACACGCGCATATGGGGCGAAGTGCTCCGCCAGGTCCTCCGGCGCAGTGGCTGCAAGCTCCTGCCAGTACGCTGCGAGCTTCGAGCCGATCAGCGGCAGCGCCCCGAGCCAGGCGGGCGGCGGCGGGATGGTGAACGCCGCCAGCGATTTCGACCAGCGCACGATTTCCTCTGTATTGTCCACTATGGTGGAGACACCGAAGTACAGTGGCACCACGAGGATCAAGAGCAGCGTGATGGTCAGTAACGCCACGGCCAGGAAGCGGCGCCCCCCGAGCCACGCCTGTGCCTGCAACAGCAGCGGCCATGTGGCGACCACGATCATCGTCGCCCACGTCACCGCGACGAGAAAGGGCCGCAGGATCCAGAACGTGCTGGCGATGAGTACGCCGAGGGCCAACAACTGGAACGTGGTACGTGTCAGGTCGCGCGCGCCGTCGGCTGACATGACTCTCACCTCCAGGGACGGAAATCCGGAAAGGCGACGGTGACGCCCAGACGCACCGTCGTTTGCGGAGCCACCGGCGCGAACTGACGGTAGGCCATCCACTCGCCGGTCACAAACACGTTGATCGGCGGCAACCCCGGGCGCACGATCACGTTGCCAACGCCGAAGCTGACGGGCAACAGGGTGCCGGTGTGCTGCCGCCAGCTCATGGTCCAGGTGGCGTCCGCCGATTTCACGTAGAAGCCCTTGCCGATGTAGGTTAGCAAGACTGGCTGAACCAAGAGATTACTCTGGCGCTGGCTCTCGGGAGAAGTGTAGGCGAAGGAAATGGGATTCTGGATCAAACCACCCACCAGCACTCGCGGGATACCCTTGTAGATGGCAGCGAACGCCGGGCCCGCCTGCCAGGCCCGCTGGCCCGCGGATTTGTCGGTTGCGGTTGGAAAAATGAAGATCGGGCCGACACCCATCAGCAGGCCGCTCGACCTGTCCGGCCACGGAATGACTCCGAGGTCGAACAGCTGCACGTCGCCGAATTCGGTGCGTGTGGCGCTCCCTCTGCCGGTCGGGACGGTCACCAGCTGGAAGCTGGGGCGGATCAGTTGGACGAACGGCAGCAGCGAATACTTGGGAATGCGCGGCACGATGGCGCGCGCGATGACGCGGTTGGTCTGCGCCTCGGTGCCGTAATTCTCCGGTGTGTAGGCATCCTGAACGAAAATCTGCGGCAAGGTCGTCAGCGGATCGGTGAACTCTTCGGCAAGCTTCTTGGCCTTCGGACCGGCGGCTTCATCCTCTGCGACGGCGGTGGTCGCGTGGAGGGCGAACCCACATGCGTACAACGCCATGGCCAGAACGACAGCGCCACAACACCTACCGCCCATAGATCTCACCGTCCCGCGCTTCCTGCCTGGTGCGTCTCCCGAAGCAATGAGCGCTCGCCGCAGCACGCTCATCCAATCTCCACTGGTGCGCCGTTGCTTTGCGTTCTTTCGCCGCTGTCCTCACCCACCGCGGCCGCCGATGGCCCGCAGTTGCTTCGAAGTCATGAACCACAGGAGCTCACCCGCTGCGCGCGGGGGGAGCGTATCGACGCCTACGGCGGCGACCGCTCCTTTCTTGAACGGCAGCTGCGCAAGGTCGGCGGATCCCGTGAGCAGATATGACGCAAGCCGTCCCACGTCCGGCTCATGGCCGACGAGAACCAACGCGGTCGCCGTCCGGTAGGGACGGAGGCCCTTCACCACGTCGGCCGCCTCATGTCCCGGCGCCAAAGGCGGGTAGGTCTCCACCGCTACCTTTGGTGCCAGCACATCGACGACCACCGCCGCCGTTTCCGCGGCGCGCCGCAGGGGACTCGACAGCACGACGTCGGGCGTCACGTCGAGACGCTTGAGGCCGGCAGCGGCGTGGCGCATCTTCCATTCCCCTTCGGAGGTCAGGGCGCGATCGCTATCGCTCATGCCGGCCGCAGCGGCGCCGGCGATCGCATGGCGCACGAGATAGATCACACAGCTCATGACGTCCCTCCCTGTCCGGCTGTTGGCGCCGGCTCCGGTGTTGGCGACGCTTCGGTGCGGCGCAAGCGCCGCAGCACGGCGTCGCAAGCGGTGACCGTGCGCTTGCGGGTGAAGCGGCGCCACGTACGTTCGAACTCGGCGCGGCGCTGCTCGGCGCGGCGCAGCTCGCTGGCGACCAGCGCCCCGAACGAAACCATCGACGCCGGCGGGAGCTGCGCGCCGGCGCCCTCGACGTAGGTGCGCACGAAATCCGCGGCGACTACCGAGTCGTGGTAGCTGCCGAGGAGATCCTGCAGCTCGGTGAGCCGCTTCACCAAAAGGCGGCCCGGCTTCCCGGTGAGCTCCTGGAGGAACTCGAGCAGATAGCGCAGCCGTTTGGCGCGCATGCGCAGGGCATGCAGATCCTCGGGGTGCGGCATCGCCTGGATCTTCTTGCCGCGCTTGATCAGGCGGCGGAAGGCCTTCTTGATGGCGCGGTGGCCGGCCATGGCGATCGGCTCCAGCGCCGCCGCGTCGCCTGGGCGGCGCGGCGCGCGGCTGTGTGCGAAGCGCTCCAATTGCAGCAGCAAGCGGAAATAGCGTGGCGAGGCGAGGCCCGCGAGCATGGTGGCCCGGTGGCCCGCCCGCTCACCCGCCAAGTGCGTCTGCAGGGCGCCAAGCGTTGGGCGAAAGCCGGCTGGGGCCGCGGCACTGAAACCGTCGAGCTTAGCCAACTGCACGTCGAGATCGCGGACACCGCCGAGCAGCTCGCCCAGCCACCGCAGCTCCTGGCTGGCGCGGGTCTGCAGGCGCGCGGGTATGCCCGCCGCGAAGATGCGCAGCGCCGCGCGCAAGCGCCGGGTCGCGACCCGCATGTCGTGCAGCGCCTCCGCCGCGTCCTGATCGGCGCGCACCTTGGGATCGTGCACCCGCAGCCAATGCAGTTGCCGCGCAATGATGTGGCGTACCGCGGCTTGCATCGAGTGGAATGCCAGGACCCGCTGGTCGCTGCTGTCAAGGATGCCGCTGCCGTACACCACGGTTAGACCACGAGCGAACTTGGACTCGTGCGACGCCTGTAGCCCGAAGCCGCGCCGCAGCATCCGCGACAGGCTGGCGATGTCGTGTCGATCACCGCCGCGTTGCTCGACCTCAACTTCGCAGTAGGTGGTCTCCGCCTGCCCGGCCTGCGGAGCATGCAAACGCACCCGGTCAAGCGCCAGCTCGGCAATCGGCGCCGGCGGCGCCGCGGGATCGGACGGCAGCACGTCGAACAAGCGGCGATGAATCTCGCTGATGAGGATGGGTGCCAGCGGCCGCCCGGCGACCAACGCGGCCAGCTGCGTCTGCAACGGCCCCGGTGGCGGCACGAACGGCAACCCCGGTGCGCTCGGGAGCGCCACGGTCAACTCCGGGCGTTCGTGGACGTCGCCCTTCACCCGCCCGGCCCACTTCATCGTCGCTTCCCAGTGGTGCCCATGGCGGCGCAGCCGCAGCGCGACGCCGTTGCGCGCCAATGTCAGGTTCGGGGTGTCGAGGTAGCTCGAATGGAGGCGCACGGCGCCACGCGCCTGCACGCGATACGGTCCGAGATGGCTGAGACGAGCGAGGGCCCGCAGATCCGTCGTCGTCGGCACCAGCAGCTTGGCCTCAACCTCCATTGGAATCGGATCGTCGGCCATGTGCTACTTCCGAGCCCAGCGGATCCGGAACCACACAGGAACAGAAATGGAAAACCGGGAATGGAGAACCGGGAATTCAGAACCGGCAAATCGCCCACCGGGCCAATTGGCCCGTTCTCCATTCTCAATTTTCCGTTTCCGGTTTTCCATTTCTCTTCCGTGCCATTTCAACACTTCCCCAACGGACTCATCGATCGCTCATCGCCGCTCCGCGCGCTTGGCTTGTTGATAGAACAGCTCCATCGACACCAGCCGCGCCAGCAGGATAGCCGGGAACAGTTGACCGACCAACGCCTCGGCGGTGACGAACGACCGCGCCACCGGGTGCACCGCGGTAATGTCGCCGTAGCCCACCGTGGTCAACGTCACGAAGCTGAAATACACAAAGCGCGCCCTCAGATCCTCGTCCGTGCCCAGAGCGGCTGCCGCCGGCAATGCGAACGCGTGCGGCCACTGGAGCGCGAGGGCCTCGTAGGCGAACGCCCAGGCCAGGCCGAGCAGGAGATAGACCGCCACGGCCCCCTGCACCCGCTGCGACGTGATTGGTCCTTCGCGGAACACTTGCGCCAGGACAGCGCCCGCCAGGATGATGCAAAGCACCGACGACAAAAGGGCATCCGGCAGCGCCAGCCAGCCGCCAAAGATCAAGAACCGCATCCAATGCACGAGCAGGCTCGCGAATGCCAGGCCACCGACCAAGGTGGTCGTGAGCCGATGCTTGGCGACCGCGCCGACACCTGAGACAACCAGGAGCGTTAAGAACACGCTCATCAGCATGCTGCCGGTGACGCCGAGATCTCCCAGCGGGGTGATGACGAAAATGACCACGCACAGGAACAGCAGCAGCCCCGTAAGGCTGCGATCCGTCGACCAGAATCGGCGCAGGGGCAGCATGGGCGGGGCTTCCGTCTAGCGGTGGGTCAGACTTGGCAGCCCGCAGCGATCCAGCGGGGAGCGGGCCATAGAAGTACGCTGGCCGCAGGCCCGGGCCATGGAACAGACGTTGGCCGCAGGCCTCACTCGGGCTGTCCGCCTCCCGGCATGATCTTGTCCAGGGCCTCGCGCGGCGTCGGGTACTGCGCGGAATGACGTTCCTCCTCGGCCCGCCAGCCGCCGCCGAGGGCGCGATACAACTGCACCACCGCCGTCAACTGGTTCAGCTCGGTGCGCGCCAGAGCGTCCTCCGCCGGGAACAGCTGCTGCTGCGCTTCGAGCACTTCATAATAGGTCGCCAGCCCACCGGTGTAGCGCAACGTTGCGAGGCGGACGGATTCCTGCAGCGCCGCCACTTCCTTCTCGAGCTCGATGCGTGCCTGGGCAAATTTCTGCCGTGCGATCAGCGTGTCCGAAACCTCGCCGAGGGCGTTCAGCAGACTCTGCTGGTAGCCGAGCTTGGCTTCCTCCCACGCGGCGACGTTGCCTTTGTAGGTATAGTACAGCTGTCCACCCTGGAAGAGGGGGCCCGTGAGGCCGGCGCCCACTGCCCAGATGTTGCCGGGACCTTTGACGACGTTTTCGATTTCCGAGCTCTGCCCCCCGTACAACGTCGTCAGCCCGATGCGCGGCAGGAAGTTGGTGATCGCCACCCCGACCAGGGCGTTTGCGGCCACAATATTCTGCTCCGCTTGCAGAATGTCGGGGCGGCGTTCCAGCAACGCCGCCGGCAAGCCGACGGGCACGTCCGGCGGGTAGACCTGCTCGGTCAAGGCCGTGCCACGCGGGATCGGCCCTGGGTTGCGGCCGAGCAGGATGCTGATCTGGTTTTCCTTGGCGACGATCTGCCGCTCGACGTCCGGGATCGTCGCGGCAGCGCTGGCCAGCGCTGCCGCGGCGCGTTCGACCGCCAGCTTGGTGCCCACGCCGCCGACGAGCTGGCGGGTGAACAGCTCGAGGGTCTGCTGGAACGAGTCGCGCGTACGCCGCGCAATCTCCAGCTCGAGGTCGAGCTCGCGCAGCTCGAAGTACGCTTGCGCCACGCCGGTCACCAGCGACAGGATGACGCCGCGTTGCACATCCTCGGTGGCGAACAGGTTGGCGAGCGATGCTTCGGTGGACCGCCGGATGCGGCCCCAAACGTCGAGCTCCCAGGCCATCTGGAAGGCGCCGAGGAATTGGTTCCCGGTCACGTTCTCGTTGCCGATCGGATTGAAGACGCGTCCGCGCTGCGCGTTGCCGGTGTAGGAGACTTGCGGCAGCAGATCGGCGCGCGTGACGCCGACGGCGTAGCGTGCCTGCTCGACGCGCGTCGCGACGATGCGGATGTCGTAGCTGTTTACCAGGGACTGCTCGATCAAATCCTTGAGCGCCGTGTCTTGAAACACCTGCCACCAGGGGAGGTCGGCGAGCGAGGTTCCGTCAACGCTTGCCGGCTCCGCGTCCGCGCTACGGAACGCGGGTGGTGTGTCGACTGCTGGCCGCTGGTAATTGGGCCCAAGGGCGCAGCCGGTGAGGAAAAGCAGACAACAGACTGGGAGACGACAGACAACAGACCGGAATCCCTCCCGGAGTCGCTCTCGAGTCTGTCGTCTGTCCGTCTGTTGTCTGTCGTCTTTCAGGTGACTTTCGCTCCACATCAGTGCACCCCCACCTGGGCGGCGCCCGCATCGGGCTGCGGCGCCGGCGCGGCGGCTTCCTCACGGTGCGACAGGCGCTCGACCACGTAAAAGGATACCGGAATGATGAAGATGGCGATCACCGAGGCGGCGATCATGCCACCGATCACCGCGGTGCCGAGGATCTTGCGCGACTCGGCGCCGGCGCCGGAGGCGATGACCAGCGGCACGACGCCGAGGATGAAGGCGAAGGCCGTCATCAGGATGGGACGCAGGCGCAGCCGCGCACCGGCCAATGCCGCATCGACCAGCGGCGTGCCCTTTTCATACTCGTCCTTGCAGAATTCGACGATCAGGATGGCATTCTTGGCGGCCAAGCCAATCAGCATCACCAGGCCGATCTGCGCATAGACATCGTTGTCGTAGGCCCGCAGCCAGAGTGCCAGGAAGGCCCCGAACACGGCGATCGGCACGCCGAGGAGCACGCTGAACGGCAGCGTCCAGCTTTCGTATTGTCCCGCCAGGATGAGGAACACCATGAGCAGCGAGAAGCCGAAGATGACACTCGGCGGCACACCCTTCGCCGATGCCTGCTCCTGGAACGACATGCCCATGTAGTCGTAACCCATCTCGTGCGGCTGCGTGGCGGCGAACACCTCTTGCAGCGCCGCCATCACCTGCCCGGAGCTGTAGCCCGGTTTCGCCGAAGCATTGATTTGCGCCGCATTGTAGCCGTTGTAGTGCATGAGGAACTCGGGACCGCTGGTGGCGCGCATGTCGACCACGGCCGATAGCGGCACCTGCTCCTTCTTGTTGTTCAGCACATAGAAGCGGCCGACGTTGTCCGCCTGCGTGCGTGCCGAGCCTTCAGCCTGCACGTACACCTGCCAGACGAACCCGAAGCGGTTGAAGTAGTTGACGAAGGTGCCGCCCAGGAAGCTTTGCAGCGTCTTGTAGACGGCGCTGAGCTCGACGCCTTGCTTGAGCACCTTGTCGCGGTCCACCCGGGCAAACATCTGCGGCACGCTGGGGATGAACGTGGTCCACACCGTGCCCAGCTCCGGACGCTGGCGCGCCGCGTTGAGAAACTCGTTGGTGTTCTTGGCCAGAAACTCGACGCCTTGGCCGGAGCGATCTTCGAGCATGAAGGTGGCGCCGCCCGAGGTGCCGACACCCGGAATAGCCGGCGGCGGGAAGGCGAACGCCTGCGCCTCCGGCATCATGTACAGCCGCTCGTTGATCTCGCGCATGATCACCGCCGCGGAACGGCCCTGCTTGTCACGCTCGGCCCATGGCGCCAGGGTGACAAAGTAGAAGCCGCTGTAAGTCGTGTTGACGCCGCTCAATAGACTGTAGCCAACTACAGTGTTGTAGGTCTGCACGCCGGGCGTCGTCTTGAGGACCTCCTCGATCTGCTTGCAGGCCGCGTCGGTGCGCTGCATCGACGACGCGTCGGGCAGCTGTGCGTTCATGTAGAAATACCCCTGGTCCTCCTCCGGCAGGAAGCTGTTGGCCAAGCGCGAGCCGAACACCCCGGCAGCAACGGCAAATCCGACGAGCAGGAGCATGGCCAGTCCGGACTTGCGCACCAGATGGTGGCAGCCGTTGACGTAGCCGTCGGTGGCCCGGGCGAAGACGCGGTTGAACCACCGAAAGAATGCACCGAGCGGGCCGCGCGCTTCTTTCTTGGGGCGCAGCAGCAGCGCCGCGAGCGCCGGACTGAGCGACAGCGCGTTGAAAGCGGAGATGATCACCGACACCGCGATGGTGACGGCGAACTGCTGGTAGAGCCGGCCGGTGATGCCGGGGATGAAGGCCGTCGGGATGAACACAGCCGACAAGATGAGCGCGATGGCGATGACCGGTGAGGACACCTGCTCCATCGCTTTCAATGCGGCGTCGTGCGGCGACAGCCCGGTCTCGATGTGGTGCTCGACGGCTTCGACCACGACGATGGCGTCGTCGACGACCAGCCCGATCGCCAATACCAGACCGAAGAGCGACAGGGTATTGATGGAAAACCCGAACAGCGGGAAGAGCGCGAAGGTGCCGACCAGCGACACTGGCACCGCAAGCAATGGGATCAGCGTCGCGCGAAAGCCCTGCAAGAACACGAAGACCACGATGAGGACGAGGACGATCGCCTCGAACAGGGTGTGCACGATATCGCTGATGCCCTCTCGGACGGCCAGCGTGGTATCGAGCGACACCACGTAATCGAGGTCGTCAGGGAAGCGCTTCTTGGCGTCCTCCATCAGCGCCTTGGCCTGGTTCATGGTGTCGATCCCGTTCGAGCCGGGCAGCTGATAGACGGCGATGATCGCTGCCGGCGCCCCATTGAGCCGCCCGATGGTGGCGTAGTTCTGCGCCCCCATCTCGATGCGCGCCACGTCACGCATGCGCACGACGGAGCCGTCGACATTGGCGCGCACGACGACGTCGCCGAATTCCTTCTCGCTGGTCAGACGTCCCTGGGCGCGTACTGAGTAGGTGAACTGCTGCCCCTGCGGCACCGGCTCACCGCCGATCTGTCCGGCCGGGTTCACGGTGTTCTGCTTCTGCAGCGCGTCAAGGATCTCACTCACCGTGATGCCGAGCTTGGACAGCGTGTCGGGGTCGACCCAGAAACGCATGGCATAGTTCCCGGCGCCGAAGATCGAGACCTGGCCGACGCCGGGAACCCGCGACATCGGGTTGTTGATGTTGATGAAGGCATAGTTGGTGAGAAAGAGCGCGTCGTACGTGCCCTTTGGCGAGTAGACGGAGAACAGCGCCAGCGGACTGGTCGTCGATTTCTTGATGGTAACGCCGTACTGTTGAACGTCGAACGGCAATTGCGACGCCGCCTGCGAGTAGCGCATCTGCACCAGGATCTGGTCGGTGTTCGGCACGGTGGTGACGTCGAAGTCGACCTTCAGCGTCATCTGTCCGTTGCTGGCGTTGTAGGAATACATGTAGATCATGTCGTCCACGCCTTGCATCTGCTGCTCGACGGGCGTGGCGACCGAATCCGCGACGGTGATCGCGTCGGCACCGACGTAGTTCGCCTGCAACTGGATCTCGGGCGGTGCGATGTCGGGGAACAGAGCGATGGGGAGCTGCACGATGGAGACGATCCCGATGATCACCATGATGATCGAGATGACCATCGCCACAATGGGCCGATTGATGAAGAACTTTGCCATGCGAGAGGCCCTCGCGCCGCGTCAGAAGGCGCCGACGGTCGGCGTCGGTACCGGCGTCGGCTCGGTGTAAGGCTTGGGGGCGACGACCATGCCGCCGCGTACCTTCTGCAGGCCCTCGGCGACGACACGCTCGCCGGGCTTGACGCCGTCCAGGATGACCCAGTTGAACCCGGAGCGCGGGCCGGTCGTCACATTGCGCATTTCGACCTTGTTGTCCGCGGTGACCACTGCCACCTGCATCTGGCCCTGCACGTCGCGTACGGCGCGCTGCGGAACGACCAGCGCCTTCGGCTGGTTATCGATCACCGCCCGCACCAGGGCGTAGCCGCCGGGCCGCAGGACATTTCCCGGGTTGGGGAACTGGGCTTCGAGCGGCAGGGTGCCGGTGCGGGGATCGACCTGGCGGCCAATGACCGACAGCGTGCCGCGATGAGGAAAGACGGTGCCGTCGGCGAGGATCAGCTCGAGCGCGCCCTCGCGTGGGGATTCATCCTTGGCGTGCGTCCGGGTGTACTTCAGGTACTCCTGCTCACTCACCGGGAAGAGGGTCTTGATCGGATCGACCTGCGACACCGTGGTCAGCTCGGTTGCGGGTTGCACCAGGTCGCCGATCTGGGCGATGGCAATGCCGGAGACGCCGTCGATCGGTGAGGTGACCTTTGTCCAACCCAGATTCAGCTTTGCCTGCTCGACTGCGGCGCGGGCAGAGTCGACCTGCGCTTTGGCGGCCAGATTCTGCTGGATGGCGTCGTCGAGCTCCTGTTGGCTGACCGCGCCTTCCTTGGCGAGCGGGGTGTAGCGCGTCACGTCTTGTTGGGCCTTCACTTGCGTGGCCTGCGCGCGCGCCAACTGGCCCTGCGCCTGATCGAGCTGGGCTTGAAACTCCCGCGGGTCGATCTGGAAGAGCAAATCGCCGGTGTGCACGACGTCGCCCTCCTTGTAGTTCTTGCTGAGCAGGTAGCCCTTCACCTGCGGGCGGATGGTGGCGTTGATGAAGCCGCTGAGCGTCCCAATCCACTCGCCGTACACCGGCACATCCTTTTGGATCACCTCGGTCACCAGGACGTCGGGCGGCGGCGGGGCGGCGGCTTTTTCTTTCTCCTTGCAGCTCGATACCGTCGCGGCAGTGATCGCCAGCGCCAGCGCAAAAGCATGGTTCCGTTTTGCAATCCACCGTTGGGCATGAAGCAGCGACCTCGGGAACAATGCTCGTCTCATGAGTGTGTGCTCTCCAGCTCCTGGTTTGCGGGAAACAGTCGCCGCACGTCAAGAGAATTACGAAACCACGAGAGCGGGAAAACGTGCAACCAGGGCGCTCGTCGCTCCCGTTCGCGCTTTCGAAGTTTCGTGCTTTCGTGATTCTCGCATGGGTTGGCGTTCCACGGAGTCCGCCTAAACGACGCGCTACTTTGCTTGGATCGACCGCAGGTAATCGGTGACCAGCATGAGGCGACCACGAACGGCGGCTTGCTCCATGGTCCCACCGCTGCTGCCGGGATCGTCCGACTGGAAGGTCTCGCCCCACGCCGGCAGCTCACTGTTGCCGTGGGCCGGATAGGGGACCGAGCCGTCGAGGATGTCGAGCACCTCCATGTACGGAAATTTTCCACCTTGTTTCTTCGCCAACAGCGTGAGGTCGGGTGGCTTGGTGTTGAGCGTTGCCGTCATCGGGCCTTTGCCCTTGCCGTCACGCCCGTGGCAGGTGGCGCAGTACTTGACATACAGCCGCTGGCCCGCTTCCAGCGCCTGACGACTCGCTGCCGACGCGGGCGTGGTGCCGAGCAGCACGCCGACGGCGGCCACGCATGCCAATTCCAACGGCCATCTTCTCGCCATCGCCAACCTCCTTGTGAAGCTCGTCGGTTCGGTGCTGGACGCCTTTACCGCAGCACAGCGCGCAGCGCAACCGATGAGGCAGTGGTGCGCACGCGCGGCGCGACGACATTTCCTCGAACTTTCCGTGGATTTTCCGGACTTCACGCCCGGACTCCCGCGATGATGCCGCATCGTCTTGTGGAGAAGGAGCGCCAGCAAATGAAAATCTTGATTACCAGCTCTCGCCTGCCGCACGCGCTCGGCGAAGTGCGGAAATTTGGCGAGGCCGGACACGAGGTGTACACCACGGACACCTTCCACACGTCGCCCGGCAGCCACTCGCGCTATGTGAAGCAGAGCTTCATTACGGCCTCACCGACCTTCGAGACGGCGAAGTTCATCGCGGATTTGCAGGACATCATTCGCAATCAGAAGATCGACATCCTGGTGCCGTGCTTCGAGGAAGTCTTCTACATCGCCAAGCACATGGACCAACTGGCGCCGCTGACGTCGGTCTTTTGTCCGCCCTTCGAAACCCTGGCACGCGTGCACAACAAGGCGACATTCACCGAACTGACGCAGAAGCTCGGGCTGCCGATCGCGCGCACCAAGACCGTCACCAGCCAGGCGGAGCTCAAAGCGGCCGTCGCCGAGTTCCCCGAGTACTTTGCGCGCGCCGCCTTTTCCCGCGGCGGTGTGGAGCTGCTCACCAATACCGGGCCGCTCGCCGGCGCCGTGAAGCTCGACGACATCCAGCCGGCGCCCGACGCGCCCTGGCTGGTCTCGGAGTTCATCCACGGCAAAGACATCTGCAGCTTCAGCGTCGCACAGCACGGCAAGCTGGCGGCACATTGCACCTACGAGCACCCAATGACCATCGAGCACGCCGGCGGCATCGAGTTCATCTCCGTCGACGAGCCGCAGAGCGTCGAGATCGCCAAGACCTACATCGAGGCACTCAACTGGCACGGGCAGATTTCCTTCGACTACATGAAGACCGACAAGGGCCTCTACATGGTCGAGTGCAACCCGCGGCCGACCGCCGGGGTGTTCATGATGGAGCCAAAGGATCTGTCCGATGCCGTATTCAATCCGGCGCTGCCGGCGCCGATCGTGGTCAAGCCGGGGGTACGCGAGCAGATCGCCATCGCAATCATCCGCGACATGTTCCGTAACCCACGGGACATTCCCAACGATCTGCACGAGCTGTTGACCGGCGGCAAGGACTTGTACAGCGAAGGCGGCGACGCGCGGCCGCTGCTGTACTCTGTGCTGTCGTACTCGCACGTCTTCGCCTTCCGCCACCGCATGCACGTCAAGAAACACAAGCACTCCGACCTCATGGAGGCGCAGTTCTTCGATATCGCGTGGGACGGCCGCGCCATCGCGTGACGCCGTTTCCGAAGCCCATGAGCGGGGTCTCTGAGGTTTCCCGGAACCCAGAAGCAACGTCGGCAGCTCGAAAAGAAACCAAGAACGGGAAACCAGAACTTGCTGAGTGGTGGGGTGCGCACTATGGCGCCCCACCTGCTTGGGCACCAGCATGCCCTGGGCGCAAAAGGGAGAACGTGCTACAGATTTTCCGTTGACTGCACCCGATCCTCCAAAGAAGGCGAGCGCCGATCAACGGGCATCGCAGGCCGCTGCTCCCGCGGCTATCAGCTTCGCATCCTTCCGTATGGATCTGCGTGCCGGCCGGCTGCTGCACGACGACCGCGACGTTCCATTGCGGCCCAAGACGTGGTCGGTGCTGCATTACCTGGTCGAGCGGCCGGGCACGCTGGTCACCAAGAATGACCTCCTGGACGGAGTTTGGCCGGGTCTCGCGGTCACCGAGTCCGTGCTCAGCAAATCAATCGGCGAGTTACGCGTCGCGCTCGGTGACAGCTTCAAGACCCCGCGGCTCATCGAGACCGTACAACGACGCGGCTTCCGCTTCATCGCCAAGGTCAGTGACGAGTGGCGAGTGACAAGTGACGAGCAAGATTCTCAACTCGTCACTCATCACTCGTCACTGGTCACTGCCTTCGTCGGCCGCGCCAAGGAACTGCAGCGGCTGGCGGCGGCGTTCGCGAAGGCAGGAGCCGGCCAACGCCAGGTCGTCTTCATCACCGGCCCGGCGGGTATCGGCAAGACCGCTTTGGTGGAGGCGTTCCTCGCCCAGCTCCCAGCCCCCAGCTCCGCTAACAACCGAACAACCAACAACCTAACGACCTGTGTCGTCGCCCGTGGGCAGTGTGTCGAGCAGCACGGGCCGCGCGAGGCGTACCTGCCGGTGCTCGATGCGCTGGATCGGCTGGCACGCCGGTCCGATGCCGATCGCATGCTGCCGCTGCTGCGGCGGGTCGCGCCGACGTGGCTGGCACAGATGCCGTGGTTGATTGGTGATGACGAGGAGGAAGCCCTACGACAGACGCTACAGGTGGTCCGGCCCGAGCGTATGCTGCGCGAGTTTGCCGCCCTCATCGAGGCGTTGACGATCGATGTGACCCTGGTGCTCGTGCTCGAGGATCTACACTGGAGCGACGCGTCCACAATTGATCTGCTGTCGATGCTCGCCGAGCGCCGCGAAGCGGCGCGCGTGCTCGTGATCGGTACCTACCGGCCAGCCGACGCCATCGTCCGCGAGCACGTCCTGATGAGCATCGCGCGGACCTTGCGCGTCCGCCGGCAGTGTGTGGAGCTTTCGCTGCCGGACCTGACTCTTGATGCGGTGCGAAACTATTTCCAGACGCGCTTCCCGGGCAGCGATTTTCCGCCGCAGCTCGCGCGTCGCGTCCATCAGCACACTGCCGGTCATCCGTTGTTCGTCACCGCGGTCGTCGACCAGATGCTGTCGCGTAGCCACATCCTGGACACGGCACCGGGATGGGCGCTCCATGCCCTGCCGGAGCAGATCGACCTGGGTGTGCCGGACGATGTGCGCCTGCTGATCGAGAACCAGATCGATGACCTGAGCCCGGCCGACCGCGCCTTGTTGGAGGCCGCGAGCGTGGCGGGGGACACGTTCGCCGCGCTGGTGGTCGCGGCGGCCCTCGGCGGCGAGGTGGCGGACGCCGAGATGCGCTGCGAGGCCTTCGCGCGGGCGCAGCGGTTCTTGCGTGTCGCCGGCCGCGTCGAGTGGCCGGACGGCAGCGTGGCGCGCCGCTATGCTTTCACCCATGAGCTGTACCGGCAGGTAGTCTATGCGGCGATTCCTGAAGGCCGCTGCATGCGGCTACACCAGCGTATCGGTCAGGCTCTCGAAGCGGCATACGGCGCGCGGCAGATGGAGATCGCGCCGCAGTTGGCGCTCCACTTTGAGCGCGGCCGCGATGGCACGCGGGCGCTGCACCACTTGACGGCCGCGGCGGCCGGTGCGGCCAAACGCTTCGCCAGCCGTGAAGCGATCGGCTACCTCGAAGCGGCGCTCGCCTTGGTGGCGCTGTTTCCGGAAGATGACAAGCGCCACCGCCGCGAGCTCGAGATCCGGCTGCCCCTCGGCGCGGCATTGAGCGACATTTTCGGGTTTGCCTCGGAGCGCGTACGCGACAACTACGAGCGCGCCTCCATATTGGGCGCCGTCGTCGGTACTGCGACCGAGCTCTTCGGCATTCTCTACGCTCGCTGGTACCTACATGCAATCCGCGGGGAGCGGAAGGAAACGGCCGCGATCGCCGCCGAGCTGCAGCATCTCGCCGGGCGCCTGAAAACCGCCGCAAGCCGGATGGTGGTGGAATCGGTGATGGTGCGCACCGCCGTCTACGCGGGCCGCTTCGCCGAGGCCAACCACCTCATGCAGCGCACCCTGGCGCGACCAGGGCGCCGGCGTCCTGTCGGTGCCCCGATTGCCTATGGGGTGGATCCCCGGATCGCCGCGACCGGACATTGGGCCTTGGCACTCTGGTTTCTTGGCTATCCCGAGCGCGCGCGAACAACCGCATCTGCCGCTGTGGCGCAGGCGCGGACCATGTCCCACTCTTTCACCCTTGCCGGAGCGCTGATGCAAGCCGCGCTGGTGGATCTCCTGTGCCGCGATGGCACGCAACGCGGGGATCTGGCTGCACAGGGAGTCACCTTGTCCGCTGAACACGGATTCGCGTTCTGGAACGCGATGACCTCGGCGTTGGGCGGCTGGGCAGTGGTCCAAGAAGGTCGTCCGCTCGAGGGCGTCGCCACAATTGAAGCGGCGCTCAGCGCCATGCAGGCGACGGGCACGCGGCTCTTCTCGAACTACGTGTACGCCTTTCTGGCCGAGGGGCACCTGCGTGCCGGTGCCCTCGCCGAGGGGCTAGCGGCAGCGGACGCCGGCTTGGCAGTCACGGAAACCACCCTCGACTGTGGCGGCGGATCGGAGCTGTGGCGTCTGAAAGGTGAGCTGCTTCTGGCACAGTTGAACGCCCAAGGTCCGAGAGCGCAGCCCGGAAGCGCAAAGGCCGGACACGCAAAAGCCAACGCGGCGAGGCCGGCTGAAGCCTGCTTCCAACGCGCCGTCGCGGTGGCCCGCGCCGCACACGCCAAGTCGCTCGAGCTGCGCGCTGCGACGAGCTTGGCGCGAGCCTGGCAGTCACGTGGTCGTATCGCCGAGGCCCGCAAGCTGCTGGGCAGCGTGTGCAAGTGGTTCGGCGCCCGCGCGCACTCGACCGACCTGGCTGAGGCAAGAGGGCTGCTGGCTGAGTTGCAAAGCTCGAAAATCCGCTAGCGATCTTGCGGTCTGAGCCGCTGGGAGCGCGGGCTTCCAGCCCGCACTGCGGCCAAGATGGCCGTGCTCCCAGCAGGCGCTTGATATTACTCGGGTGTTCTTGTGCTGCATCTTTCCGAGAACTTTCCACGGACTTTCAAGACTCCAACACCCGATGGCCGCGATAGTGCGTCGCATGCAGCGAAAACGAGCCGGCACGGTGGGCCGGCCGGCATCAGGCGATTCGGAGGAAATCCCGGCGCTGCCGGTTTGGAAGGCGTTCGTGGTGCAGTTCAACCGCGAGACGGGAGCTCGCACCGGAGCCTTCGCGGGCCGCGTCGAGCATATGAGCTCCGGTCGCCGCGCCCGCTTCGCCTCGGCAGACGAGTTGGTGGCGGCGCTGGCGAACATGCTCGAGCAACTCGGCGAGACGCGCACCTGAGAAGGCCCTGACGAAAGCGTCACTGTACTGCTAAGAAGTCCGACTGATTAACTAGAAGGAGGAGAAAACCATGAAGAAGCATATCAGATCAAGACACATCGCCCTCGTCTCAGCGGCGATGGCGATCGTCGGGCTCAGCAGCGCTCCCGGCCCAGCGACCGCGCAGGCGCCCGCCCAGGACAAGAAGCCCAACATCATGTTTATCATGGGCGACGACATCGGCTGGATGCAGCCGAGTATCTATCACCGCGGCCTGATGGTCGGGGAAACGCCCAACATCGACCGCATCGGGCAAGAGGGCGCGATCTTCATGGACTACCTGGCGGAGGCCAGCTGCACCTCCGGGCGCAACGCCTTCTTCACGGGCATGACACCGCTGCGCACCGGCATGATCCCGCCGCAGCTGCCCGGCAGCCCATCCTATCTGCGTCCTGGCACGCCGGCCCTCGCCAAGTTCCTGCTCGATCTCGGCTACAACACCGGCGAGTTCGGCAAGAACCACCTGGGCGACCACACCGACGCGCTGCCGACGGCCCATGGCTTCCAGGAGTATTGGGGCTACCTCTACCACCTGGACGCCATGCAACAGGTGAGCTTTCCCGACATCAACAAGAATCCGACCACGCAGACCGTCGCACCGCCGTGCAAGAACACGCTGATCCCCGGCGTCCCTGAGGTGCCCGGCGCGGTCGACCCCCGGACTGCAACCTGTCTGACGCCGCCGCGTCCGGTCCTCTCCTGCAAGTCCTCCGACGGCACGGCGAAGAGCCAGATGTGCAAGGACGAGGGCCCGTTGACGTTGGACCGCTCGAAGACCGTGGACGAGGAAATCTCTGCCAAGGTCATCGACTTCCTCGACCGCAACGACCCGAAGAAGACCAACAAGCCCTTCTTCGTCTGGTACAACCCCGCGCGCATGCACGTCACCACGGTGCTGTCGGACAAGTACCTGGCCATGGTGGGCGAGGCCGGCGGTAAGGATTGGGGTGTCAACGAAGCCGGCATGAAGCAGATGGACGACAACATCGGTGAGGTCATCAAGAAGCTGGAGGCCATGGGCGAGCTCGACAACACCGTCCTCGTCTTCACGACCGACAACGGCGCCGAGGCGATCAGCTTCCCCGACGGCGGCGTGACGCCGTTCAAGGGCCAGAAGGGCGAGTCCTGGGAAGGCGGCTTCCGCTCGCCGCTGGTCGTGCGCTGGCCCGGGCACATCAAGCCGGGCACGGTGAAGAACCAGTTGATGGCCGCGCTCGACTGGGTGCCCACACTGGTCGACATCGCCGGCGGGGAGAAGGGCGACGGGCTGAAGAAGAAGATCGAAGCCGGCCAGTACCCGGGCATCGTCAAAACGACCCTCGACGGCTTCGACCAACGCGACTATCTCGAAGGCAAGTCCGAGAAGTCGGCGCGCGAGGTGTTCTTCTACTACTCGGGCGCGACGCCGTCCGCGGTGCGCTACAAGAACTGGAAGATGTACTACACCATGTCGCAACCCGGACCGGCCGGCTGGATCATGCCGCTCATCCCGTTCCACTTCACGCTGGTGCAGAATATCAAACGTGACCCGTTCGAGCAGGCGGTCGGCGTCGACCAGAAGTCGGCGTTGAGCCTGGGCGGCGCGCTCGCCGCCCCGATGACCGCATTCCTGTACGACTGGAACATGCTGCCGATCGGCCAGCTGCTCTGGGAGAAGGAACTGATGTCATACAAACCGTTCCCGCCCCTGCAAGCGCCGGAAACCTACAACCTGGATGGAATCCTGAAGCAGGTTCGGGACAGCGCCAGGGAACAGTAGGCGCGTCTCCTGTGACTGCGATCTAACGAAGCGGGCGGCCTCGATCGGCCGCCCGCTGGCGCTTTGGCAGCAGGAGGTTACTTCTCCGCGCGCAGGAAAGACGGAAGAGCGGCCCCAGGGTGGGCGCTGAACAGACGCGGCAACCCTGGGCTATATTGCGTAACGCCTTCGGCGCAGCTGAACGTATGACACAATCGAGAGGGATACATGGCGACGGCGAGAAGTGTCGACACTTCAAGGAGCAGCATATGAGACGGCAAGCAACGAAACTCCGCGGAAATGCCGCACGGGTCACTATTGGCTCGCTGCTGGCGGTGGGAATGTTGATGCCCGTCCGCCCCGCGGCCGCGCAAGAGGCCGGTAAGAAGGCCGCCGCGGCGGCACCTGCGTCGGGCAAACCGAACATCCTCGTCATCTGGGGCGACGACATCGGCCGCGACAACATCAGCGCCTACAGCCTCGGCATCATGGGCTACCAGACGCCGAACATCGACCGCCTGGCGAAGGAGGGGGCGCTGTTCACCGACGCCTACGCCCAGCAAAGTTGCACGGCCGGCCGCGCGTCGTTCATTCTCGGCGAGCATCCCTTTCGCACCGGGCTGCTGACGATCGGCATGCCGGGTTCGCCGCAAGGCATCCCCGACTGGGCGCCCACCATCGCCGACCTGCTGAAGCCGCAAGGATACACCACCGGCCAGTTCGGCAAGAACCACCTCGGCGACCGTGACTCGCATTTGCCGACAGTGCACGGCTTCGACGAGTTCCTCGGGAACCTCTATCACTTGAACGCCGAGGAAGAGCCGGAGACCTACTACTACCCGAAGGACCCGGAGTTCAAAAAACAGTACGGCCCACGCGGGGTGCTGCACACGTGGTCGGACGGCAAGGGCGGGCAGAAGATTGAAGACACCGGCCCGCTCACCCGAGCCAGGATGCCTACCGTTGATACGGAGATCTACGATGCGGAACAGAAGTTCGTAGACAAGGCAGTTAAGGATGGCAAGCCGTTCTTCGTCTGGTTCAACACGACGCGCATGCACGTCTGGACGCATCTGAAGTCGTCGGCCGACGGCAGGACCGGCATCGGCCTCTACCCCGACGGCATGGTCGAGCACGATGACATGGTGGGTCAGGTCTTGAAGCAACTCGATGACCTCGGCATCGCCGGCAATACGATCGTCGTGTACGGCACCGACAACGGTGCGGAAACGGGGACCTGGCCCGACGGCGGCACCACGCCGTTCCACGGCGAGAAGGGGACGACGTGGGAGGGCGGCTTCCGCGTGCCGATGCTCGTGCGCTGGCCGGGCGTCATCAAGCCGGGCACGATCGTCAACGAGATCTTCTCGCAAGAGGATTGGCTGCCGACGCTGCTGGCGGCGGCGGGTGAGCCGACCATCGTCGAGAAGGTCAAGCAGGGCTACCAAGCGAACGGTAAGACCTGGAAAGCCCACCTCGACGGCTACAACTTCCTGCCGTACTTCAAGGGCGAGACCAAGAAAGGGCCGCGCGAGGAAATCTTCTACTTCGGTCAGGGCGGCGATCTCAACGCCATCCGCTGGAACGATTGGAAGGTGCACTTCGCCGTGCAGGAGGGCAACATTGCGACCGCCACCCGCGACGTGCCGGGGTGGCCGGTGATCGTCAACCTGCGCGCCGACCCGTACGAGAAGGCGCCGCACGAGTCCGGACTGTACCTCCGCTGGTATGCGGACAACATCTGGCTGTTCGTGCCGGTGCAGCAGAAACTCAAGGAGTTCCTCGTGACCCTGCCGCAGTACCCGTTCCAACAAGGCAGCAGTCTGAACGCGGCGGGCATCAACTACAATTCGCTCCAGGCGATGCAAGCCATGAAGCGCCTGAATGAGTTGGAGAGCCTCCCGGCGCCGAGCAACTGAGCGGATGGGTGCCCGTTCGGATGCGCAAGACGTGCCACAGCGTGCCGGTGCGAACCGTTGAAACAGACTCCGGGAGGCGAAGTCCTCTTCGGACGACTTCCTTCAAGACCGTAGCCGGAAAATTCCATTCTTGGGCGTGCTTGCCGTCGGCGTCGAGCGGTTGCTCCCCCAGCCTGTTTGGCGCTAACTGGGCGGCGGGGAGGAACAAACTATGAAGAAGAGCTGGAGGGTGATTTCACTGGCGACGCTTTTCGCGTGCCTGTCGGCGCCAGTTGCATACGCCGGATCGACAAAGTGTACGCTCACGTTTGATCTCCATGAATGGTCGGTCTTCTACGAGAGCGCGACGGGCACTGGCAAAATCACCTGTGACAACGGACAGTCGGCAGGCGTGACGATCCGCTCGAAAGGTGGCGGGCTCTCGGTCGGCAAGTTCGAGATCAAGGACGGCCGCGGCTCGTTCACCGACGTGTCCAGCATCGACGAACTGCTCGGCAAGTACCTGGCGACCGAACGCGATGCGGGAGCATCCAAGTCGGCGGACGCCTGGGTCATGACCAAAGACAAGGTGTCGCTGGCGATCGCCGGCACCGGCAAAGGGTGGGAGCTCGGCTTCTCGGTCGACGAGTTCCTAATCGAGAAGCAAAAATAACCGCCTCCGCGCAAACGTGGCAGCCGCATGCAGCAAAAGGAGCTTCGGATGAAGTCCGACATGACACATCGCCGACCCGAGTTTGTGGCGGTTGTGACGCTGTGTGCGCTGCTGCTGGGCGGCGTGCGCGCGCACGCCCAGACGGACCCGCTGCCGTCGTGGAACGACGGCCCGGCCAAGCAGGCCATCGTCGACTTCGTCCAGGCGACCACCGACCAAGCCAATCCGAAGTTCGTGCCGCCGGAAGCGCGCATCGCGGCGTTCGATCAGGACGGCACCACCTGGGTCGAACAGCCGATGTACACGCAGGTGGTCTACTGCCTGGAGCAGGTCCACGTGCTCGCGGAGAAGAAGCCGGAGTTGAAAAATGTCGAGCCGTTCAAGACCGTGCTGTCGGGCAATCGCGAAGCCATGGCAAAGTTGACGCGGCAGGATCTCGAGAAGATTCTCGCCGCCACGCTCACCGGCATGACCGTCGAGGAATTCAATGCCGGCGTGAAGGGCTGGCTGGCCACCGCAAAGGATCAACGCTTCAAGCACCTCTACACCGAGTTGACGTATCAGCCGATGTTGGAGGTCATGAAGCTCTTCCGCGACCACGGCTACAAGACCTACTTCGTCACCGGTGGCGGCCAGGATTTCGTGCGCATGTACTCCGAGCCGGTGTACGGCGTCCCGCCCGAGCAGGTGGTCGGCACCGTGGGGGCGACGCAGTTCGGCTACGACAAGAGCGGCAAGCCGATGCTGACCAAGGTGCCGAAGCTGCTGCTGAACGACGACAATGCGGGGAAGCCGGAGGGCATCCACATGATGATCGGCCGGCGTCCGGTCGCCGCGTTCGGCAATTCGATCGGCGACCGGCAGATGCTCGAGTACACCGGGGCCGGCGACGGCGCACGCCTCATGTTGCTCGTGCACCACGACGACGCGGTCCGCGAGTACGCCTACGGCCCGAATTCCAAGGTCGGCACGTTTACAGACGCCCTCATGGCCGAGGCGAAGAGCAAGGGGTGGGTCGTGGTGAGTATGAAGAATGACTGGAAGCGCATCTTCGCGTTCGAGCCATAGGGCTAGCGCTCCCCTATCTGATCCGAAGAATCATCCACGGATTTGCACGGATTTGCAGAGGCACCACACGAGTCCGGGCTCAAGCTCCTACAGACAAGACACAGTCTCAACGCGTCCGCATTATCCTGCGTTTCTCGATGCGGGCTCGCACTCGTGTCTGTCCATTGCCGACGCGATCGACGAGGTGCTGCGGATTCTGCGCGTGCATGCGGCCGATGTCGCGTGTGGTCGCCAGGATCCCAGTGCATCCAGCGCGACTGTAGCTGCGGGCCGTTGATGCGCAGGCCCAGGTGGACCGAGCGACGCTTGCACGTGAAGCCGGACTGAAGAGGAGAGCATGCACGCCAACCGATCGTCAGACATTGCCCGGACCACATTTCAGCTCCTCGCCCTGGGTGCACTGATCGCCAGCAGCTTTTGGATCGTGCGGCCATTCCTGATGGCGTTGACCTGGGCGACCATGATCGTCGTCGCCACCTGGCCGCTCCTGCTGCACGCGCAGGCGCGGCTGGGCGGGCGCCGCGGGCTCGGCGTGGCCGTGATGACGATCGCGCTGCTGCTGATTCTGGTGGTCCCGCTTTACTTCGGCATTGCGGCCATCGTGGAGAATGCCCACCGGATCGGCGACTGGTCAAAATCGCTGGCGACGCTCGCCATCCCACAGCCGCCCGCGTGGGTCGCGACCCTGCCGCTCGTCGGTCCGAAGCTTGCCGGGCGGTGGCAGGAGCTCGCGGCCGCGGCGCCCGAGGAGGTGTCGGCGCGCCTCGCTCCGTATGCCAGCGAGCTGGTCATGGGGTTCGTCAGTCAGGTGGGCAACATCGGACTGCTGGTGGTGCAGTTCCTACTCACGGTGATCATCGCGGCGATCCTTTATGCGAACGGCGAGGCCGCGGCCCGCTTCGCCGACCATTTCGCCCGGCGCTTGGCGGGGCCGCAGGGGGAAAACGCAGTGCATCTCGCCGGACAGGCGATCCGCGGCGTGGCGCTGGGCGTCGTCGTCACCGCGATTCTGCAGACCACCGCCGCAGGCATTGGACTGGTAGTGGTCAGCGTGCCCTTCGCGGCAATTCTCACCGCCGGGATCTTCATATTGTGTGTCGCGCAAATCGGGCCCGGGCTGGTGCTGATCCCCGCGGTCGTCTGGGTCTACTCGACGCGCGGCGCCGTGTGGGGCAGCGGCTTTCTCGTCTGGGCGATCTTCTGCGGCACCTTCGACAACTTCCTGCGGCCGATGCTCATCAAGCGGGGTGCGGACCTCCCCCTGCTGCTCATCTTCACGGGGGTGATTGGCGGGCTCCTCGCCTTCGGCGTCATCGGACTGTTCATCGGGCCGGTGGTGCTCGCCGTGGCATACACACTGCTCATGGATTGGGTGTCCCAGGAGACCGCAACGGACGACCGAGCGCCGCTGGCAACGCGCTGAGCGGAAACCCCCAGCCTCGTGCTTGCAGGATCGCCCGCTTCTAAGCATGCTGTGCCGATTATGGTTGGTAGACTCGACAGTGCCGCTGAGCGGATACCGGCGGCGATGCGCTGCAAGCCTTCTGCAGGACTGGTGTATAGTCTCGTTTCCATCTGCCTCTTGCGCCTTGTGGCATGGGGCGCCGAAGGCGAAGCAGCGCCGGCGGCGGAACCGATCGCCGCGGCCATTCGCAGCATTGTCGAAGCCGGCCAGCAGCCGCTTTTGCGTCGGCCGGATTTCTCCAGGCAACAGGATGCTGTCCGGCGGCTGTACGAGGCAGTCAGCTTTGGCCCGCTCTGGCTGCGCGGCGATAAGCCGACCCGTCAGGCCACAGAGATCATCCGTGTTTTGTCCGCAGCCGATCAGCGCGGGCTGTCGCCGGAAGATTACGACGCCGCGCGTTTGCGCTCCGACGCGGCGCGCTTCGATTCCGCTCCCCCGCCGAAGGCCGAAGACGCCGCCGTGTTCGACACCGCGCTGACGGTCTGCCTCCTGCGCTACGTCTCCGACGCACACCTCGGCCGCGTCGCGCCCCACGCCGTTGGATTCGCGCTCGAGATGGATGCCCGGCCGTTTGACCCTGTGGCGCTGACATCGCAGCTACCGGCGGCGGAGGCGCCGGCGCAGCTGCTCGCCACGCTCGACCCACAGTTTGCGCTCTTCGGACGCCTGATCACCGCCTTGGCCTACTGGCGCGAGTTGGCCGCACGCCCCGATTTTCCGCAGGTTCCAAACCTCCCGAAGCTGCACCCGGGCGAGTCCAATGCCGGCATGCCCCCATTGCGGGAGCTCTTGCGCGTCCTCGCCGACCTGCCGAGCACCGCCCGCGCACCAAAGAACCCGCACGTGTACGACCCCGATCTGGTCAAGGCGGTGAAGCGGTTTCAGGAGCGTCAGGGTCTCGGCGCGGACGGCGTCATCGGCGCGACAACGCTGGAGCAGTTGCAGATCGCTCCGGCGGGCCGGGCACGGCAGATCGAGCTGGCGTTGGAGCGACTGCGGTGGCTGCCGCCGCCGGAAGACGAGGCATTCGTAATCGTCAATCTCCCTGAATTCCAGCTGCGCGGATATTACCGCGGGAGCACCAGCCCGGCGCTGCAGTTGCGCGCCGTCGTGGGCTCAGCGTCGCTGCGTCACGAGACTCCCGTGCTGCATGCGACCATGCAATACATCGTGTTTCGCCCTTACTGGGATGTGCCTGGCAGCATTGCGCAGAAGGAGATCGTGCCGGATTCAAAACAAGATCCGGCATACTTCTCCAAGCACCATTTCGAATTTCACAACGGCCGCATCCGGCAACGTCCCGGCGACGACAACGCCTTGGGCCTGCTCAAGTTCGTCTTTCCCAACCCGTTCCATGTCTACATGCACGACACACCGACCAAGCGGCTGTTCGCCAAAAGCCGGCGTGATTTCAGCCACGGATGCATCCGCGTATCCGATGCGGCAGCGCTCGCGGAATTCGTGCTCCGCGGCCAGGGCAAGTGGGATCGCGAGGGCATCGACAGCGCCATGAAGAGCACCCGGAACAACCGGCGGGTGTATCTGGAGCGCCCGGTCGGCGTCTATTTGCTCTACAGCACGGTCGTGGTCGATGACGACGGCACGACGCACTTCTTCGAGGACATCTACGGACACGACGCGCAGCTCGAGGAAATCCTTGCAAAAGGGCCGCCGTACCCGTATCCAACTCCAGTGCCCGATCCCACTCCAGTCCCTGAGGCAACTCCAGTGCCCGATCCCACGCTAGTGCCGGTGGCGGTCGGAGGCGAGACGGAGTCGCAATGAATCGGTGGATGTGGCGCACCGCGGCGGCAGTCCTCGTGTGTTGCGTGCTGCCCGGCGCCACGTCCGCACGCACGCGCGGCTCCCGTTCTTCGAGACCGAAGGCTTGGCAGAGCGACGCGCAGCGATTCCGCAACGCGCCGACCGAGTGGCCGCGCCGCGATGTTCTCGATCTGGCGATGCGTGCCTATCGGTGTGGTCGGGCGGACGGTCAGTTCGATAGCCCGATCCTGACCGTCATCGACTACTCGCTGCCGTCGACCGAGAAGCGGCTCTGGGTGATCGATCTGGCGAAACGCCAGATCCTGTTTCACGAGCTCGTCGCGCACGGACAGAACAGCGGCGACGTGTATGCGGTGGATTTCTCCAACCGGCCGCAATCGCGCCAGTCGAGCCTGGGACTGTTCCGCACCGACGACGTGTATGACGGCCGCCACGGCGAGACGCTGAAGCTGATCGGCCTGGAGCCCGGAATCAACGACCGCGCCGAAGAGCGCCGCATCGTCATGCACGGTGCGGCCTACGTCAACCAGCGCGTGGTGCAGCGCTTCGGCGAGCTCGGCCGCAGCTGGGGCTGCCCCGCGGTGGATCGCGCGGTCTTTCCGCAAATGGTGCGGCACATCAAAGAAGGCACCGCCCTCTTCGCCTACTACCCCGATCCGCACTGGCTGCGCCAGTCGCGCTTCCTGCAGTGCAACGCCAACCTCGCAGCCCGGTAGGCGCTCCCCCGACGCCTCGTTTTGATTTCGGGAGATCCGGCGAAGCCGGACGGAGGCTTGTATCCTGGACGCGACCGCAGGTCCTAGCGAGGTAACAGCGGAACGCAGTCGGCAGTGCATGCTGACACGGGATCCGGCGCTGCCGCAGGGCGATGCAAGACAGCCTTCGTCGGCGTGATCAGCAAGCGCGGCGCCGTTTTGTCCGTCACGACTACCGCGTGGCCGTCGACGATCAAGCTGTAATCGCCGGCCGCGCGCTCGGCATACAGGAGCGCGACCATCGGCCGCGCGGCGGCATTGGCGGCACTGCGGGCGCCGACGTCGGTCACCAGCGCGTCGCCCTCCCAGCGCACGGCAACGTGCACCGCGTGTGGCCACATCATCGGACACCGTCAGCAGATAGGCGCCAGCGCCGCGTTCTTCCACTGCGGCACGGAGCTTGTCCAGCGAGATGGACACGCTCATGATCGTTTGCTCCTCTGCATGATCGGCCTTCCTCTCTGCTTGACGCGCGACATTTCAACTTCAAACCAGCACCATCCGCATGAATCGATTGGACGTCCGCTCCAGATGCCACTCTGCTTTCTCCCTATCGCTCCCCGACGGTAAACGCTAGCGAGGCAGGGCCTCGGAGGACGTGTTCACTCCCCATGCAGAAGGAGCCAAGGGGCGGCGGAGAGAGTTCACCATTGCAGCGGGTGGTCGACCAGTACGATCCGGGAAATATCCTCTGTTGTACTCGTGCTGAGGAACGGGCATCCGTCATTGGGAAATGTAACGCCTTGGTCCCCAGCCTCCGAATTTCAATGAATCGTCACGGCGCTCGCCGCAAAGGAACCGGCGAGCTCCATCGCGTCGGCGCATCCACCCGGCGCACCAGTCGATGAGCAGGAGTCACCGCTGAAGACGATTGCTCCACTGCTCCGCTTGCACCGGGTTGGGTTGCCGCCGTCACCGTACTGGGCGGCATCTCCGGAGAGCAGCACACACAGGCTTTCATTGATCGGCGCGATGATGACCGCGTCGGCGTTCTCGAGCGTCACGAAGGCGTGAGCGGTACCACCGTTGAGAAACGTGGGATGGCTCGCGTCGGGGCTACAGGCCGGGGGCACCAGGCCCGCGGCGTTGTAGCTGCCGACGCAGTTGTGGTCGCTGGACAGCTGCCCGCTGAAACTCAGGGCGTTGAGGGGCAGAATGAACCCAGAGCTGCCCGATGCATCGAGGTACACCGGAAGCGTCACGTCCACGGCCGTCGTCGAGAAGGCCCCATTTCCCGCCAGCGACAGGGCCGCCGTCGCCGGGGCGACGGACGATCCGAAGGCAATCCCGGATTCGAACATATACCCTTGGGATGGATCGCTGACCGGCGCAGCGCCACCGGTTTGCAGCGTGTGCGCCGCCTGATCGAAATCGAGCAACCAATTGAAGGTGCCGCTCCCGAAAAGGTTGCACGCATTCTCGGAGATCTCGAGCGCGCTCGTCAGGGTCGCGCCCAGAAGCCCGCTCGCGAGCGCGCTGGGCTTGACGAGGGTGAGCTGGGACATCCGCAGTCCGAAGGCGTTCTGTGCGGCATTGTCGGTGAGGCTGATACACGTATGCCCGGCCAGGCAGCTGGACGCAGGCGTGCAATCCCCCGCCGCCAGGGTCAATGCATCGAGGCTGCTGACGCAGCTGTTAACCGCCGCCTCGATGTCGGCGCTGTCGCCGTTACGGAGGCAGCCGCCCTTGGCCTCTGCCTTGGCGATGGCGTCGCTGAACGTCCGCTCGGCCCGGCTCAAGCACAGCGGACTGACCGCAAGCCCCGTCAGCAAGGACTTCCGATAGCACCTGGCCTCGGCGGTGGTCCGGCTCGCCGCCGCTCGGTTCTTCGCAGCCGCACACATTTGCGCTGGCGTCGCCGCAACGCCCAGCTGCGGCAGCAACAGAAGCATCATCAGAGCAGCGCCGAGTGCGCCTTTGGTGTTTGCCATGTTGTTCTTCCTCCTTCGGTCCTCATCGTGTTGGTCTATGCCCGACGGGACGGGAATCGTGGCCTGCGCTGGTTCCATGGTGATTACGGGCGCCAGCGGCTCGAGCGGGTGGCGCCCCATGAAATCGAGCATGTCCGAGAGGCAAACGAACGGCTCGCTGCGGCCCGACATCACATGCTCGATCCGCCCAGAGAGTTGGCGGCGCCCGAGATTACTGTCGGAACGCAGTTGGACGACGAAGATGCCGCTGGTCGTCAGAAGCGGCTCCCCAGTCGTCCGGCTGTTTGGATGGCTCATGGCCCCCAATTAGCCGACTGTGACCAGGGAAATCCTGACGACATTTTGTAAGTTCTTTGTAATCCGGTAAGAAGAGCAGCGGGAGCATCCGCGGCGTGGACGAGAAGGCGCATACAGTTCTGCACTTTCTCGACTGCGCCCTCGATTCGGCCAATGCCCGCTTGTGGCGCGGTAGCGCGGCAGTCGACCTCCGACCCAAGAGTCTTGCCGTTCTGGCCCACCTTGCAGACCGACCTGGACAACTGGTCACCAAGGCCGAGTTGCTGGCGGCGGTCTGGCCCGACACGGCAGTGACGGAATGGGTCCTGACCAGCTGCGTAAAGGAACTCCGCCAAGCGCTCGGCGACGATTCGCGCCAATCGCGTATCATCAAAACCGTCCACCGGCGCGGCTATCGATTCATTGCCGCGGTGCAGCAACATCGGGACACCGAAACGTTCTCGCCCATCACCAAACGCGCGGCTCGCCCGACCCTCGACACCGGCATGGTCGGTCGCGAGGCGGACCTCGAGGAGGTCGACCGGTGGTTGAACGATGCGTTGGAGCAACGCCGGCAGGTCGGCTTCATCGTCGGCGAGCCCGGCATCGGCAAGACGATGTTGATCGACACCTTCCTTGCCTCGCTTGCCGGGCACGAATCGGATTTGATGATCGCCCGAGGCCAGTGCGTCGACCAGCACGGCAGCGGTGAGCCCTACCTCCCGGTACTCGACGCCCTGGGGCGGCTGTGCAACGGTCCCGAGCGCTCCCAACTTGTCGGCCTCCTGCGGCGCCACGCACCGGCCTGGTTGGTTCAACTCCCCGGGCTGATAGAGCCGGACGAAGCGGAGGCGCTCGAACGCCGACTCGGCGCCGGCAGTCGCCAACGCATGTTGCGCGAGATGGCGACGTTCATCGAAGCGCTCACACCACCATTGGTGCTGGTCCTGGAGGATCTGCACTGGAGCGATCGTGCCACCCTCGATCTGCTCTCGACCTTGGCTCAGCGGCGCGACCCGGCGCGGCTGCTGCTCATTGGGACCTATCGTCCGCTGGACGTCGCCGTACGCGATCACCCATTGAAGATGCGCCACCACGAGCTCCGTATTCGCGAGCACTGCCGCGACTTGTGGTTGCAGCCGCTCGGCGAGACCGCCGTGGCTGAGTATTTGCGCGCGCGCTGGGGCAACATCGAAGCGGCGGAAGCACTTGCCCATGTCGTTCACGCGCGCACCGACGGTAACCCGCTTTTTCTCGTCAACGTCGCCAACGCCATGGTTGCCGACGGCGCGATCGTGAAGCAGGGTGACCGGTGGGTATTGCACGTCGCTGTCGCGACCCTCGGCACCGGCGTGCCGCAGGGACTGCGCCAGATGATCGCCGCGCAGAACGAACGTTTGAGCGCAGCGGAGCGCGAGATACTCGCCGCCGGCAGCCTTATCGGGCGAACCTTTTCGGCGGCGTTGGTCGCCGCCGCCCTCGACGCCGAGGTGATCCCCGTCGAAGAACGGCTGGCGCTTCTGGCACAGCGTGGACAAGTCGTGCATGCCGCCGGGGAATGCAAATGGCCGGACGCAACGGTGGCGGGTGCCTACCGGTTCCTGCATTCACTCTACCAGACGGTGTTCCGCGAATCGGTCCCGCCGACAATCCGCCAGCGTCTGCATGGCCGCATCGCCGACCGTCTCGAAGCGGCGTACAGCCCGCGGCACGCCGAGGCTGCCGCTGAATTGGCATTCCACTTCGATGCCGGCAGACAACCGGATCGGGCCGCGCCGTACATCGAAGCCGCGGCCGATCGGGCCCTACGGCTCGGCGCCGGACGCGAAGCGGTCGCTCTGTTGGAGCATGGGATCACGCTGCTCGACGCCCTGCGGTCGACGCCGGAGCGTACGCAGCAGCTGATCCAGTTCTGCATCCGACTGGGCAGGGCGCTGCCGACCGTGCAGGGCTATCTCCAGCCCGAGGTCGAAGCGGCGTACGAACGTGCCCGTGCGTTGAGTGAGCAGACCGACAATCGGGTTGCGCTCATCCAATCGCTGGCCGGTCTGGCCACGGTCTACGTCGGGCGCGCGAAATTCGATCGCGCCGGCCAGGCGGCTGCGGGGGTGACCAAACTCATGGAGATCATGCCCTTCCCCGTATTCGAGTTCGCGAGCCATTTCTTCACCGGGCTGGTGCGCTTCCATACGGGGCCGCTGGCGGAAGCGCGGAGATGCTTCGACGCGGCAATTGCACTGGAGAATATTTCCTTTCCCGCTTTCAGCATCGATCCCCGCGTTGCCGTGCTTGCCTACCTCGGCGTGACGCTGTTGCATCAAGGCTTTCCTGATCAAGCGTGCGCGCGCCTTCGCGAGGCGGCTGAACGCGCGGGAGCCAGCGGACGCCCTTTCGACCGCGCCAACGTCTTGCAAATGGAGCGCATTGTATCGGTGATGCTGCGCGACTATTCGACGCTCGCCCAGATCGCCCAAGCAGCGAGAGCCCTGGGAAACGATCACGACGTGCCGGCGGCGGCCGCCGTCGGCGCAGTGAGTTATGGGCTCTGCATCGTGCATGGCGGCGATCGCGAGCGCGGCCTCGAGATGATGCATACCGGCATCGATGCCTATCGCACGGGTGGACATGTCGTCGCCCTACCTTTCCTCCTTGGGACACTGGCCGGCGCCCTCGAGGAAACCGGAGATCTTGATGCGCCGCTCGTCTCACTCGCCGAAGCACGGGCGCTCGTTGAGTCAACCCGGGAACAACGGGTCGAGGCCGAGCTGCACCGTCTCGAAGGGACCATTCGTCTGCGGCGGGGAGAGATCGACGTAGCCCAGCGTTGCGTCTGCCGCGCCATTGAGCTCGCACGACAACAAGGGGCACGCTGGTGGGAACTCCGCGCCACGACGACGTGGGCGCGCTGGGCACTGCGCAACGGGGAGCCATTGTCGTCTCGGCGCAGCGCTCGCGATGCCCTGACGCGCATTGTCGATTCCTTCAGCGAAGGCCGTGATACCGTCGATCTCCAGGAGGCACACCGCCTACTCGCACAGGCTAAACTGCTTTGAGAGTGGGCTTGGGGGGGCTTGCGGGTTGGGTGATCCAGACCGCCGCATCCCCAGGAAATACGCGGGCCGAAATACAGAATTTACCCCATTGAATACGCGGTGCCGTTAATGGATATAAAGCAAAGTATGGCTCCTGCCCCGTTCAATCGGAAGCGCGCGGTGCTGCACACGATGCCCACCATCCGTTGGTTGCTGGCAAGGCACGGCTTTGAAATGGACGCGTATAGCGACGACACGATCGCCGATGCACTCATCGACACCTGCCCCGCGCCCAGCGACTTTTGGCTGAGATCCGAGCATCTCAACCTGGCGGTGCATCGCCTCAATGGAGCACGCACGCCGGTACCACCCCGCTGAGCTTCCCAGTCACGGCAACAGCTAGGACCTGCGGCCGACGGACCTGCGTCAGCGTCTCTCCTATCTTCTATGTGCCGGCCGCTCCCGTTGGTCGCTGGGGGCTGCCAAGTTTTACTGCTAGGGACTGCACGGCCGGGATCTGTTGCGTCAGACGATACGCCGCGCCGCCAACGGACGCCGAGGCGCCGGTCGCAGGTCTCCTGTATGGCGGATGACGGCTGTGCAACCGCTTGGCGCCGCGGTTCTCCGCCAGTGGGCACTCGGCAAGCGGGGAGCCATTTTGCCTTGCGGGCGCGTCTCTTGCACAACGCATCGAGTCCTCTCTTGAAACATGGTGACAGCAGAACACGGCTCTTTTGTTCGTTCGCAGTGAACGGTGTTCGTTGCAATGTTACGCGCCTGACTACACAGAGACGGAGGTGAAGATGGATCGACGGTGGCCACGAATGCTCGCGGTGGGGTTTGCCATGGCACTAGCGGCGCGATCCACGATGGCACAGGCGGGACCAAGCACCCCCTATCCTGTTCTCTTCGTCACGCAGGTGCCAATCGGCGCCGACTTCAGTGTCTCGGCATCCGCCTTCGCCAATCACCACGGAGACGTGTATGCGGCGCCGCGCGGCGGCGATCTGTGGATCCGCTACACGGACGGCACGCTGAAGAACCTGACGGCAGCCGCCGGCTACGGCAGCACCAACCCGAATGGCTTTCAGGATGCCACGGCAATCGCCGTGCGCGATCCGGCGGTCCACTGGAGCGGTGTCAAAGCCGTATTCAGCATGGTGATCGGATCGCCCAACCAGTACCAGTACACCACATACTACTGGCAGCTGTACGAGATCAGCGGGCTCGGCGCCCAGGAGACGCCGGTGATCACCAAGGTAGCGCATCAACCCGCAAACGCGAACAACATCAATCCGACCTACGGTTCGGACGATCGCATCCTCTTCATTTCGGATCGCCCACGCAATGGGCAGGCCCACCTGTACCCACAACTCGACGAGTACGAGCTGACGTCCACCAACACCGGCGTGTGGAGCCTCGACCCGGCGAGCGGCGACCTGCGGCTCCTCAATCATGCTCCGTCCGGCGATTTTGCCCCGATCGTCGACAGCTATGGGCGCGTCGTGTTCACGCAATGGGACCATCTGCAACGGGATCAGGAAGCCGACGCCGATGCCAACCTCGGCACCGGAGCCAACTGCGATGACGGCGCTCAGTTCGGAACCTTCAACTACACCGACGAATCCGCCGGCTCCGCATACAACCTCAACAATCGTACCGAGGTGTTCCCCGAGCCGCGCCCCTGTCGCGGCGATCTGCTCGCCGGCACGCCGTTCGTCGGACACACGTTCAACCATTTTTTCCCGTGGGCCGTGAATCAGGACGGGACGCAGTCCGAAGTCCTCAATCATCTCGGGCGCCACGAGTTGCACGGCTATATCCCGGCTGCCCGCAATGACGATCCGAATCTCATCGACTATTACGGGCAACTCAGCCGTTTCAATCCCAACTTCATCGAGAACATGTTTCAGATCGATGAGGATCCCACCAGTCCTGGTACCTACTACGGGGTCGACGCGCCCGAGTTCGCCACGCACGCCGCCGGTCAGGTGATCCGCCTCACGGCGCCTCCGGGGCTCGATGCGGACCACATCGCCGTCACCTACATCACGCATCGCGATACCGCCTCGACCACCGCCACCGCGAACCATAGCGGTCACTACCGCGACCCGCTGGTGCTGTCAGACGGCTCGGTGATCGCCGCGCACGATGCGCATACCGGCGCCGATACAGGGAACGGGACACCGGCAAGCTCGAGCTACGCCTTCCGCCTGCAGACGCTAGCGCCGGCATCGAACGGCTACATGGCCGCCAGCCAATACCTGACCGCGGGAGTGAGCAAGACCGTCGTCTACTGGAGCCCCGATGCTTCGGTCACCTACACGGGGCCCCTGTGGGAGCTGCATCCCGTCGAAGTTCGCCCACGCTCCGTACCGCCGGTGACGGCCTTCACGCTACCGGCAATCGAACAGGCGGTCTTCGATGCCGCCAACGTCGATCTGGTCACCTTCCAGAGTTACCTCGACGAGAACAGCTTGGCGTTGCTCGTCGGACGCAACACCACGACGCGCGACGACTTCGATTTGCAGCAGCCGTTCAACCTGCACGTCGCCGGCGGCACGCAGACCATCGGCAAGCCAGGCACAATCTACGACATCTCCTTCCTGCAGCTGTTCCAGGCGGATCAACTCCGCGGCAGCACGGGGGGATATGGCAGCAGCACCCCACGCCCAGGGCGCCGGGTGCTGGCGGAGCCGTTGCACGACGCGAACGCGCTCACCAACAATCCGCCGTCGGCAGGACCACAGGGTAGCGTCGCCGTCGGCGCGGACGGCTCGTGGGCAGCGTTTGTGCCGGCGCAACGCGCCATGACCTGGCAACTGATCGACGCCAGCGGGGCCAGCGTCGTGCGCGAACGCTACTGGGTTACCTTTCAACCCGGCGAGGTGCGCGTCTGCGGTTCGTGTCACGGCGTGAATCAGTTCGATCAGGCCGGACATTCGCCGCCGACCAACTCACCCCAAGCGCTGGCGGATCTGCTCGCCTACTGGAAGCAGGTCGCTGGTGGGTTCGTCCCGCCTACCGCACCCCCAACGCCGACGCCGCAACCAACGCCGACAGCCCCCGCGATCTTAGCCTGCAACAGCGGCATTCCGATCAGCATGCCGCGGTTGGCGGCGTCATCATCCGCGGGACGGTTGGCGCTCAGTGGAACGGCGACACTCCCCACGCCGTGGCAGGGAGTTGATCCCGCGGTCAATGGAGTGCGCATCGTTGTGAGCGGCTTGCTGGATGTCACCGTGCCAGGTGGTAGCGGCTGGATCACACACCCGGCTCAGTGGACGTTTCGCGATCCGACCGGGACATTCGGCGGCATCACACACATGACCGTCCGCAACCTCTCGCGCACACATAACGGCAAGCTGCGGGTTACGGCCACCGCCACCCACCTCGCCCTCGCATTGCCGGCGCCCGACGCGGTGCAGATGTCAGTCACACTGGGCACCACGCACGAGTGCGCTGCGACCCAATGGAACGCCCCGGGTGCCACACACCCACGCTGCACGCGTTACCCGTTACGGCTGGTGTGCGGCTAAAACCAGACCGCAGACTTGGAGACCGCAGACAACAGACGCTGGCATCGCCAGACATTGGGCTCCGATCTGCTGTCTGCCCGTCTGCTGTCTGTGGTCTGTGGTCCTTCTGGCCAGCCTGGTTTTGAGGCCAAATGACCTGTCCCAACATTAGCGCCGCCGCACGGGGACGAACGAGTCAGCTGCGATGAGGACGTACACGGCGGTCGGCGGAGCCGTGGCGTAAACCACGCCACTAAACGTGCCGTCGTTCAGGTCGGTCGCCTCCCACCCGTTGATGAATCCGTCAACCGTATCAAACAGCGTCGGCGCGATCGTCTGGAAGCTCCGGGAGTCTGACCAGCCACCGCCACGCCTGAAAGTGAAATCGTAGTCGACAGCGATGCCCCGAGTTTGCCATGCAAAGTCAAACTGGGAACCGACAAATTGCAGTTGGCCCACGGGCTTGACGCCAAGATGAATCTTAAAGTGCCATGCGTTCTGGCCAACTCGCCGCGGGTGCGCATCCACCCCGGACTGCCATTCCGTTGCGCGGCACGCGGTCGATGCAAGGCAAACCCAGAGCGCAACCGGCATGACGGCTGTCAGCACTTTGATGCCGAGTGCACGGAGGAGCTGCAGCAGGGAATGTTGTCCCGATATATTCCTCATCACGATATTTTCCTTTCGTTCCGGCGGGAAGGTTGAATTTCAAATTCGAGGTGGTTCAGCTCTGGCCTGAACAGCGGGACAAGAAGGCATTCGAACGTACCCGCTTCTTCGGATTGTGTCGCACAAAGATCGATGCGCCGACAATCGACCGAAGGCTGGATTTCTCGCTGGAACCTTTAGGGGAGGGGTCCCGGATCGGCGACTGCCAAGCCGGAGGAGGGGCAGCCAGCGCTGCGGGGCGCGTCCCGGAGAGCGCCCGCGGGCACAGCGCCTACACGGTCACGACACGCTGGTAGATTTTCGGCAGCTCGTGCGGTAGCGCCGCGATGTCTTCGATAACCATGTAGCGCGCGCCATCGCACATCTCGCGCAGGTAATCGTGGCCGGCCTTGTCGACGGTGATGCAGAAGGGGGTAATCCCTGCGGCCTCGACCTCACGTAAGGCCACCGTCGTGTCGCGCAACCCGTAGACGTTGCTGCGCCGATCCTGGCCGTAGTCGAAATCCTGCGGAAAGCCGTCGCTGAGCAGGATGATGTGGCGCGAGCGCGAGGTGATGCCCGCCATCTTCTCCATCGCGTGGCGCAACGCCGTGCCCATGCGCGTGCTGCGCTTGGGTTCGAGCGCCCCGATGCGGCCGCGCACCGCGGACGACAGGGATTCGTTGAAGGCCTTCACCAAGTAGAACTCGACATTCTGCCGCCCGTGGCCGGAGAAGCCGTAGATCGCGTACGCGTCGCCAATTTCCGCCAACGCCTCGGCCATGATGACCAGCGCCTCCTTGGTGACGTCGATGATGCGCCGGCCGGTCGCGGACGGACGGCGGAGAAACGCGGCGTCATCGTCGTCGGCGTCCGGCCCCATGACCGGCTTTTGCAGGGGCTCGTCGGTGGACGCGCTCATGTCGATCAGAAACAACGTCGCCACGTCGCGCTCCTCGCGCGTGCGCGCCACGTACAGTTTCGACGACGGCGCCCGGCGCGCGCGACGATCGACACGCGCATTCACCACGGCGTTCAGATCGAAGTCCTCGCCGTCTTCGAGGCCGCGCACGACGCGGTACATCTCCGGCCGGATGCGTTGGAACTGCCGGCGCACCTCCGGAATGACACTGGCATATTCGGAAAGCGTGCGGTTGAAGAACGCTCCGGAGTCGCCTTCGACCGGCACTTCATGCAACCGGCACCAGCGCTGTCGGTAGTCGCCAATGTGGTAGTCCCACTCGTCGTAGTAGAAGGACGCGCCCTCGCCGCGATGTTCA